>ERZ795049.253-NODE-253-length-84585-cov-13.138330_pt1 | contig 84585 bp, 74 predicted proteins | sample MGYA00375133_ERZ795049 | MGnify/ENA primary metagenome ERZ795049 (study PRJEB30178, sample SAMN05720147) | activated sludge metagenome | isolation source: anaerobic digester from wastewater treatment plant | place: Japan | collected 2015-04-20 ...
GCTTTGCCGCCGGAGGCCTGCATCACCTGGCCGATTAAAAAGCCCATGGCCTTGCCCTGTCCGCTTTTAAAGTCCGCCACGGCCGACGCCTGTTCGCCCAGGACCTTGTCGATCATGGCCTCCAGAGCACCGCGATCGGAAACCTGCTTGAACCCCCTGGCACTGACGATGGCGTCCGGCGTTTCATCGCTGTCGAAAAGCTGCGCAAGCACATCGCGCGCCGCGTTGGCGTTTATTTCATCCCTGGAGAGCATGTTTAATAACGCGGCAAACCGCGCGGGCGTTACTTTTGTTTGATTCAGTTCCTGGCCGCGGTCTTTCGCGGCGGGCATCAGTTGCGTGGTCAGCCAGTGCATGACCGTGCGCGGCGCCACGCCTTCTTTCATCACCGCCTCGCAATATCCCGCAACCTCCGGATCGGAACTCAAATACGTCGCTTCCTCGACGGAAAAGCCGTACTGGTTGACGAATCGTTCGGCACGCGCGGCCGGCATTTCCGGCAGTTTGGCCCGCAGGGACGCGATGTCTTCTGCGGATAAAATAATGTGCGGAACCGTCGGATCGGGAACGCAGGGCCCTTCGAACTTGGCGCGCATCGGCAGCGTCGCTTTTTTATCCGGATTCCATAAACGGGTGTGCAGCACGACCGCCTCGCCGGCTCCGACCGCCGCGCTCTGACGGTTGATCTCGTAAGCAATCGCGTCGCCCACGTGCCGGATGGAGTTCATGTTTTTGACTTCCACTTTGGTGTTCATCTGATTCGTGCCTTTCGGACGGACGGAAATGTTGGCGTCAACGCGCATCGTGCCGTTTTCCATGCTGCACTCGGACGACCCCACGTAACGCACCTGCGTGCGCAGCGCCTTGAGAAATTCCATCGCGTGATGGGGCGTGCGGAAATCCGGCTCGGTCACAATTTCCACCAGCGGCGCGCCCGCCCGGTTGAAATCCACCAGACTGATCGGCAGGCGGCCTTCCATTTCGTGCACCAGTTTGGCGACATCCTCCTCCATGTGAATGTGATGAATGCGCAGCCGTTTGGTCGATCCGTCTTCATCGACAATGTCGATCCAGCCGCCGCGCGACAGCGGAAGATGCGCCTGCGAAAGCTGATAACCCTTGGGCAGATCGGGATAATAATAAACCTTTTGGTCAAACGCGCTTTCGGGCTGGAGTTCGGCGTTGAGCCCCAGGCACAGAAGCGCCGCCTTTTCCAGCGCGGCCCGGCTTAAACGGGGAACGGCGCCCGGAAACCACAGGCAGGTCGGACACGTGTTGGCGTTGGGTTCGTCGCCGGGATTGTTGGGACAATCGCAGAACAATTTGGTTGCGCAGTTGAGTTCGACATGAATTTCCAATCCGATGACCGCTTCAAATTCCATTATGACTTACCTCCCTGACGATGGCTCAACAGATACTGGCCTAACGAAAGCAGACGCCCGTCATCAAGCCGTTTTGCGGACAACTGCACACCCGCGCCGTTTGCGCCGGGTATATGCAGCGCGGGCCGGCCGGTCACATTGGCAAACGCGGTATAGGCAAACTGCGCGTACAGATCGGCCAGCGATCCGGTTTTGTCGGATGCCGCGCGGTTGACGGTCGGCAATATCAGAGCATCCGCCTGCCCGGCAACGGTTTGCATCTCTTTGACCAGACGCGCGCGAAGCCTGCAGGCATCGTCGTAGGCATCGTATTTTTCAAACTGGAAAAACGCTCCCTGAAACAGGTAGCTTTTCAAAAGCGTTCCGAAGGCCGCACCGCGCGATTGCAGATACATCTCATTCCAGTTTTTGGCGCCCGGCACCCGCTGGCCGTAACGCACGGAATCGTAGCGTCCCGCGCAGGAAGAGGCTTCCACCGAGCCGACAATCTGATGAACCAGCAGGAAATGCGAGAAATCAGGAAAGGATAATTCCTTGATTTGAAATCCATCTTTTTTTAGCGCGTCGCATATTTTGGCAAAGGCTTCGCGCTGATCTGAAGGCAATCCGTTCACAACTTCTGGAATGATGCCTAGCGTCGTTTTTGCCGGCTCGATGTCTTGCGCTGAAAAATCCGGCATCTTTTCATCGGGAAGAGAAAAATCGCGTTCGTCCGGACCGGCTATCGTTTCAAGAATATCCCGAACGGATTTTATATCACGAGCTAAAATTCCGCAGGATTCCATGGAGGGAATCAGGCCGACAAGACCGATGCGCGAAATCAGACCATAGCTCGGTTTGAAGCCGCAAACGCCTTCGCGGGCTGCGGCCAGACGCGCTTCTCCGGCCATGTCCAGCATCAGTTCCACATCGGCGGATTTTTTCCCCAGCGCACAACCGGCTTGGCTTCCTTTGAGTCCGAAACCGAACTCGCTCATGGCCGTGGAACCGATCAGAACGGCGCCCGCTCCGGAAAGCCGCTCCACCACAGCGGCGTCTTCCAGGGCTTTAAAACCGGCCAGCGCTGCCGATCCCGCTTCCGTCGGCCAGCCCTTCACAAAGATATTAGGTTGAACAGTCACTTTCAGTTTTTGCAAAGCCCCTTTGCCTGAGCCTGCCGACTGTTCAGGATTTTGATAGAAAAAAATGGAATCCATCAGGATGTCTCCCTCTATTCGATAATATTGGCAACTTTGAAATAATTTCCCTTGACTGCGGGCGCGCTTTTCAGCAATTGTCCCGTCTCGGCCAGCGGCGACCGTATGGCCTCGGCTCCCGGACGTGTTTTGCCCGCCGCGGGCGCAACCGACCGGATCGGCTCTTCAGCGCCGGCCAGATCGTGAACCTGCGCGGCCAGCGTTTCGGACTGCGCAAGAATTTCCTCCATCACCGGACGCTCCGCCTCGGCAATGCCCAGACGCGACACCCACGAGACGCGATCCAGCAGGTTTTCTTTATGAGCTTCTCCCGGCAGCACATCCTTTTCACCCAGATTCAAAAGTCCCAGCTCCGCCAGTTGCTCGCGTTTCACCGCGGAGGGCGCGCCGGTCAGCGGACAGGCCGCGCTGCGGTTTTTCGGAAACGCGATGACTTCGCGGATCGACGCCGTCTGCAGAATCATCGACACGGTACGGTCCATGCCCAGGGCCAGTCCGCCGTGCGGCGGCGCGCCGAAGTCAAACGCCCGCAGGAAAAACCCGAACTTTTCCTTCATGTCCTCTTCCGTCAATCCCAGCGCCGCGAAAATCTTGCGCTGGAGGTCGCGATTGTTGATACGGATACTGCCGCCCCCCAGTTCCTCGCCGTTCATGACCAGGTCGTAGGCGCGCGATTTCAGGGATAAAAGTTCTTCGATGTTTTTCGGATCGAAATCCGTGCGGTCCGGCGCTGTAAACGGATGGTGGCTGGAAGTCACCCCTCCCTCGTCCGTCGGTTCAAACAACGGAAATTCGGTAATCCAGACCGGATAAAAACTGTTTTCCGGAATCAGTCCCAGACGGTCGGCCAGATGCAGACGCAACTGCCCCAGCGCGGAGGTGACAATGCTGTAGGAGGGATCGGCCACCATGATCAACACATCGCCGTCATGAACATCGAAGCGGCGCTTCAATTCGTCCAGTTCCGCCTCGCTGAAAAACTGCACGATATTGGATTCCAGCTTGCCGTTTTCGGCGCGCATCCAGGTCATGCCCTTGGCGCCGAACGACGGCGCAATTTCTTTGGCGTATTCATTCTGCAAAACATTTTTGCTGAGTTTTTCGGATTGGCCCTTGATGTTGATGCCCTTGATGCAGCCGCCGCGCTGCAGAATCTGGCGGAAAATCGAATAATTTGTGCTCTTGAAGGCGTCCGTCACATCCACAAACCGCAGGCCGAACCGCAGATCGGGACGGTCGGAACCGGTCGTGTCCATCGCCTCGGCGTAACTCATGCGCGCAAACGGACGTTTTAATTCAATTCCGCCGACGGCAAACATTTTGACCGTCAGCTCTTCAATCAGTTCGTAGAGAAATTCCTCGTCGATAAATGACGCTTCGATATCGAGTTGCGTGAATTCCGGCTGACGGTTCGGCCGCAGATCTTCATCGCGGAAACAGCGCGCCAATTGAAAGTATCGCTCCAGGCCGCCGATCATCAGCAGTTGTTTGAAGAGCTGCGGCGACTGGGGCAGCGCGTAAAAATTCTGCGGATGGACACGGCTGGGGACGAGATAATCGCGCGCCCCTTCGGGCGTGCTTGCGGTCAGCACGGGCGTTTCCACCTCCACAAACCCGCGCGAATCGAGAAACTGCCGCACGCCCTGAAAAATACGATGCCTCAGCAGCAGATTATTCTGCATCGCCGGACGGCGGATATCCAGATACCGGTACTGCATGCGCAAATCCTCGGAAACATTTTCCGCGCCCGCGGTTTCCCCGCCCGCCACCATCGCCTTGTCGGTGATGACAAACGGCAACGGATCGGATTCGGAAAGAATCGTCATCCCGTCGACAAAAACTTCCAGCTTTCCCGTTTCGATGTTTGGATTTTCCGTGCCTTCCATTCTTTTTCTGGCCGTGCCCGTTACCGTAATACAGTATTCGGGACGCAGCGTTGCCGCAGTCTGACAGACATTGGCCGGTGTGACATCCGGACTGAAAACAATCTGGACAATGCCGCTGCGGTCGCGCAGATGAATAAACAGCAGGCCGCCGTGATCGCGGTAGGCGTCCACCCAGCCGCAAAGCTGAACGGTCCGGCCGACATCCTCCTGCGAAAGTTCGCCGCAAAAAACACGTTGGGAATAATTCATAAGACAAGCCCTTTATATGAAAATAAAAACGCAAAATTGTTCATAGAACAATTTTGTGCCGCGGAGCATACCAAAACTGTACCGATGTTTCAAGGCATTAAACAGACAATCCTCCGGTATCCGGATCAAAACACAGATATTGATAATTGGGATTTCTACAGATAACTAAAAAACAAAAGCCAGAGGTCTTTTACAGACCTCTGGCTTCACTGGATCGATTTCTGAAAATCGATTAGAAGCAGTATCTCAAGCCCAGGAATACATTATGTGTTGAGAATTCGGGATTGGTATTTCCGAAACCAAAATCATCAACCGTATCCATGTAACGATACTTCAAATCAACAGCAAGAGATCTATTGACGGCATAAGCAACACCGGCGCCGACCTGATATGCGAAGGCGGTGTCATCGACATGAGCAATGCGGTTAAAATCGCCGTCGACTTTTGCAACACCGATACCTGCGGTCAGGTAAGGTGTGAATCTGGTCTTGGTGGCAATGTCATAATAGCCGTTTACCAGGAAGGAATAAGCCTTCATATCGCCTGAAGTTCTCCGGCCGGAAAGAGCTTCGTCAACTTCATTCTTCTGATAGCCGATCTCGCCTTCCACTCTGTATTTGCCCATCTTGTAACCGGCTGCCACGCCCAGTGCATAACCCGGATCAAAATCCATGGCGGTGCTTCTGATGCCTGCGTCCACATCGCTGTCCGTTAAAAAGGCCACGCCGCCCTGTACGCTTACATACGGTTTGTTTACTGCCGCTGCTTTAAATTTTGCTGCTTTGGCTTTTTTGGCGGGTGATGCATCGCTGCCAATTGAAATCCCGGGTATCATCATCAACATCATAAATCCGACAATCACTGATAAAATCTTTTTCATAAATCGTCTCCTTTTTAAATTTTTTTTTGACTTAACCGTGTTTCATACTTCTTGGAAACTACAACAAAACAACCTCTTCAATGTGTATATAAATAAAAAATTTGGCTCTACATGTCAAGCAATTTCTAACCCGGATGTTCGCGTCACCAAAACGTTTTTTCCTGAACCGGCGTAAACGGCCTTGATCATTGATTATTTTTTTTCAATTTATAAACTATCCGCCCCAAGGCGGTAAAAATATAATTTCAAAAACATTTTCGGGATCATGACTATTTTTTTCATCAATTTCCTTTTATATATTCATTTTCGGCGGCGACGTTGATTCCCGCAGCGGGAAATAGAGCAGCAGCACCAGAAGCGACAGCACCACTCCGAAAGAAAAAAGTCCCGTATAACCGATATTTTCCGCAAGACAGCCCGAGAAAACAGTCCCCGGAAATTTTCCAAAAACTTCAATGGCCGCCAGCACGGTATAATGCGTGGCGCCGATTTTCTTGTCGACACGCGACATCATGAACGCGAAAAGCGCCGTGGTCAGCATCCCGCCAAAAAAATGCTCCGCAACGGTAACGCTCACCACCTGCGCCGCGGTGGGCACAAACGTGGACAGCCAGAGCTCACCGATTAGAGGGATCAACCTCAATGACGCCGCGAGGAAAAGGGCGCGTACAATGGAAATCCTGGCTGCAAGCCATCCACCGGCAACCGACCCGATCAGCGATGACGCCATCCCCCAGGTGCCGACCCACAATCCGATTTGCTGGACGGTAAAACCGTTGTCTACGAGAAAAGGTTTGAACATCATGTCGATCATCGATTCACCGATCTTGTACGTGGCGATGAACAAAAGAAAATAACCGGCCTTGGGAGACTGCAGGGCGTTGCGCATCGCGCTGATAAAATCGGAAAATTTCGGCGGCTTGCTGACAATGCTTCCATCCGGTTCCACCTCCCGATGGCACAAAATGACAATCAGCGGCAGGACCGCCAGCGCCGCCATGCCCAGAAACAGGCTCTCCCATCCGGAACGGGCGCTCAACCAGACCAGTATGCCGCCGCCCAGAACCATGCCCGCCTTGTAACCGGCGACCTGTGCGGCATTGCCGGGACCGAGTTCATCACGTTGCAAAATGTCCACCGCCAAGCCGTCAACGGCAATATCCTGTGTGGCGGCGCAAAGATTCATGAGAAAAATACACAACAGCAGCAGAGGAATTGAACCGGATGCGGCAATGAAGACGGACGAAAACATCGTCAAAACCATCATGGTCTGCAGGGGAATAATCCACGAACGGCGCCGTCCTATTCTTGCCGACCAGAAGCGGTCGATCAACGGCGCCCAGAGGGGTTTGAAAAACCAGGGCAGGGCCAGCGCTCCGGCAAAACCGATCGTCGTGAGCGAAATGCCTTTGTCGCGGAGAAGAACCGGCAAAGCCGTGGCCTGAAAGCCGAAAGGAAGACCCTGTGAAAGGTAGAGCGTAAACAGAAGTGCCGTCTTGCCGCTTGTCTTCATGGTGCGGATCTCTCGATTCAGAAATTACATCGCTATCTACTTCATGCGGCAAAACGGGCTGTTTTCAAAACGTTTTCATTATTTGCCGGCAATCTTCGCCCAGGAATCTCTCAGCGGGACAACCCGGTTGAACACGAGCCTTTCGGATGTCGAATCCTTTGCATCCACGCAAAAATATCCCAGTCTTTCAAACTGAAACCGGCTGCCCGCTGCGGCATTTTTCAGGTTTTGCTCTGCCCGGCAGGTTGTCAGCGTCTCCAGCGAATCCGGATTCAGATATTTCAGAAAATCCTCTTCGCTCCCGGGATTTTCAATACTGAACAACCTGTCGTAAAGCCGGACTTCGGCGGGAACAGCGTGTCCGGCCGATACCCAGTGAATGACGCCCGGAACCTTGCGTCCATCGGCCGGCGGGCCGTTCAGTGTCGCCGGATCATAGCTGCAGTGCAGCTCGGTGACGTCGCCGGTTTTTTCGTCTTTCATCATGCTTTCAAATTTTATAACGTAGGCGTTTCTCAAACGCACTTCGCGTCCGGGACCGAGACGGTGATATTTTTTCGGCGGATCTTCCATGAAGTCGTCGCGCTCAATGTAGAGGACTTTGGAAAAGGGAACGTTTCGTGTGCCCATGTCCGGTTTTTGCGGATGATTGGCGCAGGCGATCTGTTCCACTTGATTGTCCGGATAATTGTCGATGACAACGCGCAGCGGGCGCAGAATACACATCGCCCGGGGAGCGTGCTCGTTCAGGTCCTCTCGCACACAGTGTTCCAGAAGCGCCACATCGATCAGATTATCGTTTTTGGCCACGCCGATCCCGGCGCAAAAATTGCGGATGGCTTCCGCCGTATAACCGCGGCGGCGCATTCCCGACACGGTGGGCATGCGCGGATCGTCCCACCCCCGAACATACTTTTTCTCCACCAGTTCGATCAGCCTTCGTTTACTCAGTACCGTATAACTCAAATTGAGGCGGGCAAATTCGATCTGACGCGGACGCAGACCGGTAATGAGTTTCTCCACAATCCAGTCATAGAGCGGACGGTTGTTTTCAAATTCCAGGGTGCAGATGGAGTAAACAATCCCTTCCAGCGCATCGGAAAGGCAATGCGCAAAGTCGTACATCGGATAAATGACCCATTGCGTGCCGGTGCGGTAATGCGGTTCGCGCTTGATGCGGTAGATCACGGGATCGCGCATCACGATATTGGGCGAAGCCATATCGATTTTGGCGCGCAGGGTATGGGCGCCGTCGGCAAATTCGCCGGCGCGCATCCGTTGAAACAAATCGAGATTTTCTTCAACCGAGCGGTTTCGGTAAGGGCTTTCCTTGCCCGGTTCCGTGAACGTTCCGCGTTGTTCTCTGACTTCATCAGGATTAAGAGAACAGACATAGGCATTGCCGGATTTGATGAGTTCAACCGCAAACTGATAAAGTTTTTCGAAATAATCGGAGGCGTAAAACAGCCGGTCTTCCCAGTCGAACCCCAGCCATCGGATATCGTTGATGATCGACTGAACATATTCCATCGATTCTCCCGCCGGGTCGGTGTCGTCCAGCCGAAGATTGCAGGTTCCCTTATAATCCCTGGCGATGCCGAAATTGAGGCATACGGATTTGGCATGACCGATATGAATATAGCCGTTCGGTTCCGGCGGAAAACGGGTCGCAACTTTCCCGTTGTTTTTGTTCGTTTTCAGATCGTCATTGATGATGTCGCGGATAAAATCGGTCGGGGTTGAGGCTGTCTCGTCTGTCATGGGAATATTCAAACTCCTTCAGTTCCATAAAAAATACGCTCTGGACCTATAATATTTACTGAAATATAGCAAGAGCGGAGCATGCAAAACAACACACGCATCCGCCGTTGATGTTTTCAAAAATGCTTACTTTCAGTCGAAAAATCGAATCAATGTTCGGCCGGCTCTATCCTGCCCTGCGTCATGATTTTCGTCAGAACCCAGGCCATGTTGTAGGCTGCGCTTTGCATTCTTCCGCTGAAACTGCCCCAGGCGCTGGTAAAAGGATTTCCGGAAAACGTGCTGACGTTCACCTCGCCCGAGAATAATTTCTGCCCGTCGGCGGCATCGGTAAACGTTATTTTGCAGACATATTCATCAGGCCGGTTCGTCCAGGCGTTCCAGTTCAGATTAATTTTGGTCACGGCTACTTGCGCAATCACACCCTGGGTGATCTTGTCGCCACCGCTCACCACGGATATTTTTTTGTTGGTGATATTGGCTTCCTTCAACAGAACCGGGAAAGCATCGGCAAATGCCTTGGGAACTGCACTTTTATCGGCATCCCATTCCGCGTTATTTGTATAGCCCAGATCCTTTGGATTGATGGCGCTGTAATCGATGGGCAGAACGCTGAAATCCGTGCCGGCCTTGATCTTTTCGGAAGCCGCCGGCGGCTGTTGCACTGTTGTATAATAAACACCGGCATCCGCCCATGATGCGCACAGCAGAACACACATGCCGACAAACATTGAGATGATTTTAAAATAACCTTTCATTTTCTGCCTCCTCTGAAAATCGTTTAATGTTTCAATAATGCATGAACTTTCTTTCGAATGCATTTTTACCAGTTATACGTTCATTTTTCTATTCTTTTTTCCATTTTTTCTAACGTCCCCCCGGCAGGGATTTTTTTACTCATTTTTTTTAAAAAAGCTGATTTGTAAGCCGGGATATGGTAAAAATGAGATGCTTATTCCTGTTTCTGAAATGAAAAATATTGACGGCTGGAACGATCATGAACGAAAAAACCGGCAACGCATCCCCGCCCGGCTTTTACGGCCGGCCGACAAGGCAAGACGGGCAGCTGTCCGCTGTACCGGCTGCACATTTGCGTCTGTCCGCACATTTCAGAATGGTTATCTTCATTGCCACGTTATGTTTATCCTTCTGCGCGCTGAACTGCCGGGCCGGTGTGGAACAAAATGATGACGTCTTGAGAAAAAAAATGGTTGAGGAGCAGCTCAAAGCCAGAGGCATAAAAAATCCGCAGGTGCTGCGGGCAATGAGCAAGGTGGAACGTCACCAATTTGTCCCTGAAGCCCTGCGCAAAATGGCTTACGCCGATTCCGCTCTTCCCATCGGGGAAGGACAGACCATCTCTCAGCCATACATTGTCGCTTGGATGACGGAAGTGATCAACCCTCAAGCGGATATGAAGGTTTTAGAAATCGGCACCGGTTCCGGCTATCAGGCCGCAATTCTGGCCGAACTCTGCCACAGTGTTTATACCATCGAAATTATTGAAACGCTGGCCAGACGCGCAGAGAAGATTCTCGGGAAACATTACCAAAATGTCCATGTCAGGACCGGCGACGGCTATCAGGGATGGCCGGAGGCCGCGCCTTTTGATGCCATTCTGGTCACCTGCGCGCCCACCAAAGTGCCTGCGCCTCTTGCGAAACAACTCAAGGAAGGCGGCAGAATGGTCATTCCCGTGGGAAATGTCAAAGCGCAGGAGTTGTATGTTTTGGTCAAACGCAATGGACGCCTTGAACAGCAGGCGATCATCCCGGTCCTTTTCGTGCCCATGCTGGACAAGGAGGGGGAAAAATACTGATCGACGTGATGAGCATCTGTGCCAGGTATTCACCGGCATTTCCGTCTTTGATGTTTAAAACCTGAAGGCTGACGAATCCCTTGGCATCTGCCGGTCAGACTTATCTTGCGCGCGGCGGTTCTTCTTCCAGCATGTCGTACAATATTCCGGCGACACCGCCGACAATTTTTTGACAGATGATCTGATGATGCTTTCTTTCGGTTACGTCGGCGGTTGTAGCATGTTTTTTCAGCAACTCGGAACAACAACTGCTGCCGTGAAGATCTTCAATCTTCCGGTTCAACCCCCGCACTTTCCGATAGGCGGTCAGTTTGGTTTCCATATCGTTGGGATCGGCGTTGCCGTATGCCAGTCCCAGCACCATGAAGCCGCCGGTAACAGCGCCGCATTTTTCCCGCAGTCTGCCCATGCCGCCGCCGAAGGTGGAGGCAATCCGCTTCGCTTGCTTTTCATCCAGGCCGAACCGGCCGGCAAAAGCCAGCAAGACGGATTGAGAGCAGGCGTATCCCTCGTTGAAAAAAGACACGGCGCTGTTGATTGTTTCCTGTTTGGTCATGAATGTATTTTCGGACAGACGATTGGTTTGTCCCCGCGTCAGGGATATCCGAAGAAATGCTTTTTGTCAAAAATTTAATCGGAAGCAGGAACCCCGTTTGATTCCGGCAATCAAGCGCCCTTCCCGTCCGCTGAGAGCCGATATCCATGCGACTCCTTTTCCTCTGAAAGGCGTCGAATGCGAACGGCCAACAAGAATCCTTAGTGAAGCGCAACATTAATTGCTTGTGTTTTATGCAAATCTGTGAATGAGATTCAACAGGTTAAAAATCGAATTTTAGGATAGGATTTTATGAATGTCAAAACCCAGGAGTTGTTTAATTTTTATTCACATTTGGCCGGAATGATCGCGGCCGTTATCGGCACCGTGTATCTGGCCATCGAAGCCAGTTTCTCGGCATCCGGTCTGGTCACTGCTCTGATTTACGGGATTTCCGTTGTTTTTCTTTTTTCAGCCAGTTCGCTATACCACGCCTTCAAAAAGAAGGAAAACGAGCTGTCCTTCTGGCGAAGAATGGATCGTCTGGCGATCTTTTTCATGATTGCGGGCACATTTACTCCGGTCTGCTATTTTTGCCTGGAGGGCAACCAACGATGGGCGATGATTGCTTTTCAATGGAGCCTTGTCGGGGTTGGCGTAATCTCTCAGATTTTTTTCCCGCGCGCGCCGCGGACACTTTACGCGATGCTCTATTTATTCATGGGATGGTCCGGACTCTTCATTATTAAACAGGTCCTGGCCAGTATGTCTATTTCCCAGACGGTTCTGCTGTTTACCGGCGCCGGCGCCTTTACGGCAGGCGGCATTATTTATGCCATCAAAAAACCGAAATTGATTCCGGGCATTTTCAGTTTTCATGAACTTTTCCACATCCTGGTTCTGATTGGTGGAGCTCTGCATTACGCCATGATTTACGGCGTTTATGCGCAGCTCGGTGCCTGAGCGATACACTAATGCAATGTACACCCCCTGACACGGCCGCGGCCTGCCTTCTGGCAGCCGAAGCGGATTTATTCCTCAAAGAGTATCAACAGCATTATTCTGCCGGCGAAACAAAGCCTCAACAGATCGGCATGCCGTTTTTTCTGCACGCGCCCGGATCCGATACCGGCGTGCTTCTGATTCACGGCCTGATGGCCGCGCCGGAAGAAGTCAGGGAGTGGGCGGAGTTTCTGCACCAAAAAGGTCTGACCGTTTATGCACCGAGGCTCGCCGGCCATGGAACATCTTGCAAAGATCTTTCGACACGCCGCTATGAAGACTGGCTGGATTCGGCGGAGCGCGGCCATGCCATTTTGAAAAAATACTGCGACAAAATTCTGGTGGCCGGTTTTTCCACCGGGGCGGGCCTTGCACTGCAATCCGTCATTTTAAAACCCCATGATTTTGAAGCCGTGATCGCCGTCAGCGCACCGCTGAAATTCAAAAGCTTTTCGTCGAGGTTTGCGGAAGTTCTCAACGCGTTCAACCGATTCTGCCATTCCCGGGGCGTTAACACCCTTGCCAGAGACTACATCAAAAACGACGCGGATAATCCCCACATCAACTATCTGCTCTGTCCGGTAAGCGCATTTGTTCAGGTGAAAAAGCTGATGAAAAAAGTCAACCGGTCGCTTCCGGACATTCGCATTCCGGCGCTGGTGATTCAGGCAAAAAACGATCCGAAAGTCGCGCCGCAAAGCGGTCCTGAAATATTCAGACGTCTGGGCACAAACAAAAAACGTTTTGCCTGGATCGATCATGATCTGCACGGCATTGTTCGCGGCAACATTTCCGGTATGGTCTTTAAGGAAGTGGAATTATTCCTCGCGGAGCAGAATCTCATTCACATCCGGCCTGAAATGAGCAATCGTTTGCCCGGAGCATAAACGCTGTAACGTCCTGCATTATATGATGAAATCGACTCTTCCCGCACACTATAACTTGAGAAAAGAATTTGTTTTGTAAATAAAGCTTGACTATTCCTCCGCGATACCGTAAGGTCGCGCCAACTTCAGATCCACAAGATTGAGATTTGAAGGAAAGAGTTGAATTTAGACATTTTGAAGCACATAGGTTAGCCGCCGGGTACTTTAGAGTCTTGGTGGCTTTTTTAGTTCTGTCATCGTGCTGATTCGACTTTTGAAAATTTATGAAAGGAGGATGAGAACTATGTCAGAAGGTAAAGTCAAATGGTTTAACGAAAGCAAAGGCTTCGGCTTCATCGAAAAGGAAGAAGGCGGCGATGTATTCGTACATTTCAGCTCGATTCAGGGTGAAGGTTTCAAGACCCTAAATGAAGGCCAGCGCGTAAGTTTTGACGTTGCGCAGGGCAAAAAAGGTCAGGAAGCCACGAACGTCAGAGCCATCTAATGAGCGACGCTTCCCCCTGCCAGGCGCACAACGCCCTGGTAGAAACCAGATAAATAGAGCATCCCGTGTTGTTTGAAAAATCAGCCGGGGTGCTTTTTTTATTGATGGTTTACGGCAACGCATCCTTCTTGCTTTAGCTTGTCCATCGCCAAGATTGACTTTTTGCGGCGAATGGATTATTTTTATCATCCAAAGAGCCGTATTGTCCAGCCCAACGTTTATTTTCGAACCGTCCTTTTCTGATGAAAGATTTACAGGGAGGGTTTCATCATGGAAAGAGATTTAACCGTGATCGGCATCATTCCGCAGTACCCGAAACATTCCCAACAGAATATTTACGCCCGGATTAAAATGCCGCCCGTCGGGATCATATCCGTCATGAGTCAGATCGTCCGTCATCCCCGCATCAGGAATATCTACGCGATCGATGAGAATAATTACCGCGGGCCGGAGGATTTGAATGGTCTGCCGGATCATTTCTTTTTACAGCAGCAACAACCGGCACACCTGGCCCTGTTGTACGGCGGCATGAGTAATTCGATCCCCCGCATGTTCGCCATCGCCCGGCAATACAAGAGCTTCGGCGCCGTGACGATTACCGGCGGCAGCCATGCGGATGCTCTTCCGCAGGAAGCGCTGCAATCCGGCATTGACATTGTGGTCCACGGCGAAGGGGAAGAAACCATGGCGGAGTTGATCGATGTTCTGAGCTCCGAAAGCGGTGTCGATCTGAACCGTTCCAGATTGTCTCAGATCAAAGGAATCAGTTTTCTGGATGACGGCGGCGGCTACGTTTTTACCGGCACGCGCCCGCCCATTTCCGATTTGGACGGCCTGGCCGATTGCGACCTGACATTGATCAAATATCTACAAAAAAGATGGAGCTATATCCCCATCAACCGGGGCCGCGGCTGCAACTGGAATTGCGAATTCTGCGTCGTGAACAAACAATACGGAAAATACAAGGCTGCGTCCATCGATACGGCGCTGAGGCAACTGATCCGATATGCCGATATGGGATACACTAAATTCTTTTTCACCGATGATAATTTTGCACAGCATCCGGACGAGGCCATTGCTCTGTGCAAAGCCATCGGCCATTATAAACGAAATTTTTTGAAAAAAATCGATTTGGTGGTTCAGGTGCGTTCGGAAGTGGCGGAAAATGACGCCCTCATCGAGGCCATGCATTTTGCCGGTGTCAGCATGCTGGCGATCGGGTACGAAAGCCCGATCAATGAAGAACTCCGGGCCATGCGTAAAGGCGTAACCGTGGAGAAGTTGATTGCCCGTTCCCGAAAACTCTCCAATGTTTTTTATCTGCACGGCATGTTCATTTTCGGCTATCCGCTCAACGACGATGCACAGGGGCCATCTTCTTTCACCGTCAAACAACGGGCGAAAATCTACAAAGATTTTTTTAAAAAATCCGGTATCGATACCATTCAGGTATTGAATGCGGTTCCGCTTCCGGGTTCGGATCTCAGAACAAGACTGGAACGGGAAGGCCGTCTTCTGCCCCTGAAAATAGTGGGCTGGGATAAATACGACGGGCTTTTCCTCTGCTACGATCCCCGGCCCGACAGTATGGACGCATTTGAACTGCAGGGCATGCCCGGCCTGCTGATGAAAAAAAAATATCTCGGAGGATTTATCAAACGGAATTTGAATTACGGCAACTGGCTGAACTGGACCTATATTGCCACAATCGGATTTCCCATTCAATTCGTCGAATTTTACATCCGCCGGTTTATCCGTAATTTGGCGGAAAGACAACGTGCCGGTAAACGGCCCGACGGCGCCTGGAGTCCGCGGACGATTTTTGCCGTTCCGCTGATCATCGCCTGGAAAGATATCAAAAGAATATGGAGAAATCTGTTTGTCAGGACATACGCGGGCGCCATCGTCAACCGCTGGTTAAAAATTTATCGCAAAAGCCGTTACGGAGACAAACTCCGGAAATTTTTCCTGGACAGCAAGATAACCCCAAAGAGCCGCCATCGCCTCAACACCTGAAAAAAATGCTTAAATTCATCCGTTGATTAAAATGATCTTGCTCTCTTGTCGGACAATGATTAAATTTCTTTTCAAGGTGAAATGATGAAAAACAAATACACGCCCGTCTTTATTCTTGTCATGCTTTTTGGATTCATATGGGTATATTTAATGGCGCAAGTTACGTCCGAACGGGTGCAGGGAGGGAGAATCATGGATAAAAAAATTTCGGGACAGGATGCCGAAAAAAGAATGACGCCGCTCCAGCGCGATGTCGCCTTCGGCAACGCCACAGAACCGCCTTTTCAAAACGAATACTGGAACAATCATCAGGAAGGCATCTATGTCGATATTGTTTCCGGCGTTCCCCTGTTCAGTTCGAAGGATAAATTCGATTCCAAAACCGGCTGGCCCAGTTTTACAAAACCCATCAAGGACAACGCCGTCTGGAGAAAGACCGATTTCAGCCACTCCATGCTACGCACGGAAGTCAGAAGTACGCAAGCGGACATTCATCTCGGGCATGTTTTTGACGACGGGCCCGCCCCCACCGGCAGGCGATATTGTATCAACTCCGCATCACTAAAATTTATTCCCCGAGAGAAAATGGAGACGGAAGGCTACGGTGAGTACTTGTCGTTATTTGCTGCTCCATCCGGCAAATCGACCGAAACGGCCATTTTTGCCGCCGGCTGTTTCTGGGGCGTGGAGGAGTATTTCAGCCGGGTAAAAGGCGTCGTCAACAGCGAATCGGGTTACACCGGCGGAACCGTTAAAGCCCCCTCTTATGAACAGGTCTGCAGCGGCAAAACCGGACATGCCGAAGCTGTCCGCGTTACCTATGATCCGACAATCGTAACTTATGAACGGCTGCTGCAACACTTCTGGGAATTGCACGACCCCACCAGCCTTAACAGGCAGGGCAACGATGTGGGCACCCAATATCGGTCGGCGATATTTTATACCAATCCGCAACAGGAAAAAGCGGCAAGAGCCTCTGCAGAAAAACTTGCCCGATCCGGCAGATATACCAGAAAAATTGTCACGGAAATTCAGCCTGCAAAAGATTTCTATCCGGCGGAAGATTACCATCAGGACTACCTGAAGAAAAATCCCCGCGGCTACTGTCATATCGATCTGAAAAAAGCGAAAAAGGATTAAGCAAAATAATATTTGAGCCGTCGGCAGGAACGGATTTTCTTCAGGCGAATCATTTATCCATGCGCCCGTAAGGAATGCGCCCTTGAAGACATCGTTTTGCGATCTGAATAACGGCCCGGCATAATTGCCTGGACCCGGAGTGTAAATGTAAAATGTCCGTTCGGGATTTTTCACGATGCCGGGGCAAATCGTTCCTTCCCGACGGGAAACCGTCTCCCCTTCAAAAACAATTGAGCAGGGCCGGCATTCACCAATACGGTCGAACCATCATAGAAATGCACTATCGGCTGTCAGTTTCCTGAAACCGGAGTTAAAGCCGTTCATCGTTTTTTCCCGACACTCTTTTTTTCGAAAATACTTTTTTTGTTTTCTAAAAATGCGATGTTTTAAAACGGTCTGACGTTAAAAAAAGGCACCATCCCTCCATTGCTGGAGGGATGGTGTTAAAGGAACCTGCCGTCGTAACCCAGGGGTTACTTAGGACAGGAATAAGAAGAAGCGGTTTTAACCGCTGGAGGGGCTTTTTTGTGTCGTTCGATTGCCTCCGGATTTTTTATTTTAAGCAACCATGATCCATTCATTGCCGATCGTGTCATAGTTTGCTTTTCAGGTTCTGTTGAAAGGATTGTTTCTCCCCTTTCATGTTGCCCGCCTGCTTTTCGAGGGCCGCGCTCCGGCCAATTATTTTGTTCAAATGTCAAACACATGTTGATTTTTGAACATAAGTACAATATAAGGCACTTGTGTTTCAGTCAATACTCAATATTTGAAGATATTGTATAAAATTGAACACAAAGATGAAATTTGTCGTACTTTAGGCAGATTTTTTACAGGAGATCAAAAATGAGCGGAAAGACAATCCACGAAAAAGCAGAGTACCGCAGCGCTATTCGATCCAGAAAATTGATCAAGCAGGCGTATGTCTCATTGATCAAGGAAAAGGATATCGATAAAATCACCGTCATGGATATTGTCACAACAGCGGATATTAATCGCGGCACTTTTTATGCCCATTACAGCAATGTAAATGCCGTCGGAGAGCAGATTGGCAATGAAATCATCTCGGCATTACTGGAGTTTCTTGATGAATTTAAAAACAGCAGACTGATCGAAAACCCTCTGCCATTTTTGATGAATATTGCCCGTTTCCTGGAAAAAGATTTGGAATTTTACAGAATTCTGATCAACTCCCAGCGATCGATAATTTTTTTGAATAAATTGAAGGGAATTTTTTTAGATAAAATAGTAAGCGATGAAAAAAAATGTCTGCCATTAAAAACAAAGAACAGTTCATGGTTTGCGTCAATTTGTATGCTTCCGGATTTGTCGGTCTGTATCAGGACTGGTTTAACAACCGGATAAAAATGTCGCTCGATGATCTAACTCTGCACTTCAGTGAAATCATCAAAAACGGGTTCCATGCGTTTCTGCCGAAAAAAAACCGCTAACTGACTTTCCTCCCTTTTTCTTTGCGTCGAAGACAGGAGCCGGGATAAAGGTCTCAAAGAATTCAGCCATAACGTTCAGGTTATTTTATTTCTCCAGCAGCAACGCTTGTCGCGGCTGCCGATTTATGTCATTTTTCATGTCGGCAAGGGAGACGGCTCAATCCATGGGTTTCAACACGCTTTGTTTTTGAAACGTCGCTTTCATTTTCGCGCTGTGTCCGTTTTTCAGCGCGGATCATAAAAACCGTTCCGTCATGAAGATGAAATCGTTGACCTTTAGAGTCGGGAGTTATTCCCGGAAAGAGATTCCGACTTTGGTAATCTGGTTTTCCAGCTTTTTAACCCAGACGATTTGGGCTTTTGTTTTGGGAAGCGTTCCACATTCGCAAAACACTTCCTGTCCCTGTTTGAAATCCACGTCGCCGACAAAAACGACACAGCACCCCTTAAAACTTTCATTCTCGCCTAGCCCCACGCGTTGTCCGGTCTTTGTGGTTTTCTCGTCCATATAGTAGACCGTAACCAGTTCGTTCGGCTCCGCGGGATACCGGATGTATTTTCTCTTGTCGAAATCGCCCATAAAATACACCTTCCTGACTATTTACAGTTCAAAAGCATTGTAACGACAAATTTGATTTTGGGAAAATTTCAGCGAAACCTTTTTATGTCATAAAAGTTTAAGGCAGCCGCGTTTTTCTGTCAAGAAAATCTTCGATATAAAATTCCGGGAAACTTTTTTTTCTACGGGGGGACAAAACGTTTTCTGCCCACGGGGATCAGATACAACGGCTCATGATTGACGGGCAGATGTAGCGCCTGTTTGACGTGTGCGTCCTGAAAAGCGCCAACCGGAACAGCGCCCAATCCCAGCGACACGGCCTGCAGCAGAAGATTCTGACCGGCATGACCCGCTTCGATCTCCACATATCTTTTGGCGCGGTTTGAGTATTTTTCTGCGGTTCGTTTATAGACACCGGCAATAACAAAAACCGCAGGCGCCTGCCGGATGATGTCCTGACCGAGCGCCGCCGCAGCCAACTGCCGGCGAACGTCTGTCTTGACGACACGCAAAATCCGATGGTCTCCGGATGAATAACGGAAGACGCCTTCCCGGATGACAACATAAACCTCCAGGGGAAACAGGGCGCCCGCCGACGGTGCGGTCCTAGCTGCCCAGTCACGCGTCTTTCCCTGCGCCGCCCAGAGAAGTTGGGCCAATTCCTGCTCCGTTAATGGGCTTTGTGAAAATTGTCTTACCGATTCACGTTTTCTCAAAGCTTCTTCCACCGACATCCTGCCTTGATACACGGGAGCGGGAAGCGTGATGACAGACCGATCCGGCAGGAGACTCTTTTTTCCTGTCTCTGCCGCGCCGGTGATTGCGCTGTAATTCGTCACTAAAAAAACCGTCAGGAGGACGTGAAGACTTATTGTTTTATGCGCCATGGCCTTGCGGATGATGTTCAACTCCATAACACTTTCTCTCATTATTTAATAAACGGAGGTTTGGAAGAGACGGCGAATGGCATCATGTCCGTTCAGGTGAATTTCAGCACTTTCGGTTTTACGAGCTCTTCGAAGTCCCGATAAGACATTCTGTACAGTTCCAGATGACCGCCGGCATTGAAGGCAATTTCCTTATTGCGGGTAAGATGCTCATCCACATAAACGTCCATTCCGTAAAGATTACCGAAGGGCGGTACGAAACCGATTTCACAATCCGGAAACATATCCTTAAATTGCGCTTCAGACGCAAGTTCCACTTTCTTTGCGCCCGTTTCCTTCCGGAGATCATCAAAATCGATGGAATAGCTGGCCGGCAGAACCGCCATGGCCATCTTGCCGTCTATGTAAACGATAACGGTCTTGGCCAGCTCCGTTCCCGGAATGTGCGCAGACTGCGCAATTTCCTGTGCCGTGTATGCCGTGGAATGGGCAATGATGACGTATTTCACCGATTGGCTGTTCAGAAACTCTTTGAGTTTTTTTGATGGCATGGCAGGCCTCCTTATTATCCTTGTGCATGTGGGTTTGTTATGGACTTCACTAACGTACCTTGCCGGAAAACCAGGGGCGCAAATATCCGAAGGAGTTGTAACAGGGACACCGCTATATTAAACCTTATCAGTCAATAACACAATAAAAAGAAAAGGGCTGTTCCCGGCAAACCGCCGGCAGGTTGCGGTGAAAAAATCATTCGTTCATGGTTTGATCGGTCACCATCAAAGAGACGAAACGATACGTTATAAACCGCCCCGCAATGGCATCTTCCGACGTCCGCCGCTATTTGTTCTTCAACACCGGGAAAACCAGCCTGCCGCCGTGCTCGCCGATAATGGATGCCAGCGGGAGCCCCAGAAAGATCAGAACCGGTATCATCCACTCGCTTCCGGACGGATCCTGCAGGATTGCGGGGCTGATGATGAGCGCCGCCATCACGATTCCGTCGCAAAGCAGCAGCAACAGGGAAAATATCGTTTTGCGTATAATCAGAGGGTTCGGCTGTCCCGAATAATTAACCAGCCAGGCCAGCAGGCCTGTCGCAATGGCTGCCGGCAGCGACAGCGTACCCAGAATGTAGAGATAAAAAACAGCAGCCGGCAGTCCGGGTACCGGATTGATCAGGTAATACCAGGCAAGAAAAAGAGGAGCGATGATAAAAATGGCCATGGGGAAATGAACAACCATCGGATGCGGATGCCGTTTAAAAAATGGATAGGCCTCAAGCCAATGATGCATCCACAGGGGAATGAACGGCGGCTTGGCCACTTTTTCAGGGCTCATCTGCCCCATGTCCTGAAGTTTGGACAAAACGTCCTTTCCATGCGGCGAGGCTGCAATGGCTTCCGTCAGATCGGTCCCGGCCTGATGACGGTTCATATGCACGCCGTTTTTCCAAAGGCGGTTTCCCGTAACATCATAGACCCTGCCTTCGACGGCAACATACGCTTTGTGGCCTTCCCTGCCGTCATGTTTCGACAAGGTCTCCTTGTCCATCTTCATAGCATACCCTCCCCGTATTAATTATAATGATTGTAATGTTTTCCCGCCCGGCTTTCAAGACCGAATGCGACTGGATATTATCATGCTTCAGTGCGGCGGCCATCCGGCATTTTTTTAAAGAAAATACTGATCGCCGCCGGCAGATAAAAAGCGGACAGGATGACCGCGGCAAAAACAACCGGTTGAAACACTTGACGATCCTGGAGCCCCTGAATCAGGCAGGCAATGATCAACAAGATTCCGGTGAAATTATGAACGCGAATGGTCAGTAAATTCGCAGGCGCCAGTTTGTCCGGTTCGTTGCCGTATGCTTTCATGATTAAAAATGCGCGAACGGACCACGGCAGGGTCAGCAAGCCCAGATAAATCCAGTAGCCTGCCATGTTCAGAGGAGGTGCAAGCAGAATGACCGCGTAGGCCAGCATCATTGCCACGCCGTAAAACCGGGCTGCCGCCTTTAGGCCGAATCGCACCACCAGCGTGTTTTTACCGGCCGCGGCATCGTCGAATCTGTCCGGGATTTCATTGATGACGATCATAGCAAACATCATGAACCCCAGGGGCAACAGGATCCAGAAAATCTCCCACGAAAAAGAAACAGTCTGCACGACATAGGCGCCCATGCCGATGGTAAAGCTGAAATTGATCAACTGGGAGAATTCTCCCAGGCCGCGATATCCGTACCGGATGGGCGGTGCCGTGTAAAAATACGAACACCCCACGCCGAACAGGCCGAAAACGATGATCCACCAGGTCTGCGCCGCGCACAGATAGAGGCCGATCCCGATGGTGATCAGGTAAAATAACGTGAACATCAGGCGCATGTGCCCGTGTTTGATCAGGCCGCCGGTCAGGGTCCCGCTGCCGCCGGTATAAGGATTTTCCCGGCGTTCACCGCCTTGATCGACGGCGGCGTGATAATCAAAATAGTCGTCGGTCATGTTCAGGGCGATGTGATTGAGCGTAACGCCCAGCACCGTGAGAAAGAAAAACCATCGGTTCATGAGACCGGTCTGCACCCAGGCGCCGACAGACCCCAGGATAGCCGGAAGAAAACTGGCGGGAACAAAATGATAGCGAAACGCAATCCACCAGACACGGAACGATTTTCTTTGGGCTCCGGCAAACGACCGGGTATCGGGAATGGAAACGGATAAAACGTCCTGCGACCTGACTTCTGTTAAGAAAGGTTTTTTGTTTTTCACGTATCGTTTTTAACACAGGGTTCATCCGTCTGTCAAAAATGTTTTGCAGGCGTTGGCCGTTAAAAGTTCTGCCCTTTTCCGTCGCCTTTATGCTAAAATTACTCCGAGTGCCGGAAGAAAGGAGAGAGGATATGCGCAGTGACATTCAAAAAATCATTCAGGAAAACAGGATGTGCGTGATGGCCACGGTCGGCCGGGATGCCCCGCATTGTTCTCTGATGTCGTATGCATCAGGGCGGGATGGCCGTGAAATCTACATGGCCACCTTCAAAGATACAAAAAAATATCACAATCTCATCGCCAATCCCAATGTCAGTCTGCTGATCGATACGCGTGTTGTCGATGCCGAAGGAACTCCCCGGGCATTGACGGTCACCGGCATCGTTGAGGCTGTGGATAACGATAAAAGTATTGAGGAAATCCGGGAAACGCTTCTCCGGAAGCATCCCGACCTGAGGGATTTTTTCAATCATCCCGACACCCGGATGATTGTTGTCCGGCCGACCACCCTGCAGCTGCTGGATAATGTGACGGATGCTTATTTTGAAGAGCTGCGACAGCCTAAGCGTTGAGACGAAACAGAAGGTTTCCCGAAAAAAATTCTATTCGTAGTAGTGTATTTTTGTCAGAACTTCATTGATCGTGGTCAAACCGTGTTCAACCTTTTCACAAGCGTCTTCAATGAGGGTTTTCATGCCGTTTTCGCGGGCAACGATGCAAAGGTCCTGATCGGAATGATACAGGGGGATGGTCCGTCTCAGATTGCCGTCGACCCGCAGGAATTCGAAAATCCCTATCCGTCCCTTATAGCCCGTAAAGCCGCATGCTTCGCACCCTTTCCCCTTATAGGATATTCCGATTTTGAGCTTTTTCAGATAAGGGTAGTTCTCAAAAAGATACTGCGGTATTTCGAATTCCACCCGGCAGTTTTCACATATTTTTTTCACAAGCCTTTGTGCAAGGATGGCATTCAGAGCGGAACTGATCAGATAAGGTTCTATGCCCAGATCCCTTAAACGGGAGATGGTTGCAATGGTATCATTGGTATGGACCGAGCTGAGTACCAGATGGCCGGTCAGCGCCGCCTTCGTGGAAATTTGAGCGGTCTCGGAATCCCGAACTTCGCCGACCATGATGACGTCGGGATCCTGCCTGAGAATCGAACGCAGAGCCGCGGCGAACGTAAACCCGACTTTTTCATTGACCGGCACCTGCTTGATGTTCTCCAGCTCGTATTCGATCGGGTCTTCGATCGTCACGACGCTCTCCGATTCCAGCGAAAGCTGTGTCAGCAGGGAATAAAGCGTGGTGGTTTTTCCGCTGCCTGTGGGACCGGTTACAAACAGCATCCCCTGAGGTTTGTTGAGCATCTCCAGAAGATCTCTGATGATGTTATCCGGCATCCCCAGCTTGCTCAGCGGGATGAGTCCCTTGACCGAATCCAGAATCCGTATGACAATGGTTTCTCCGTGAGCCGACGGGATGGTGGAAACACGCAGATCGATCATGCGTCCTTCATATTTGACGGTACTCCTGCCGTCCTGCGGCATCCGGCGGATGGTAATGTTCATGGTGGATATGATCTTGATCCGGGAGGTCATCGCCTCCTGATACGTTTTGGATATTTTGAGAACGGTGGACAGGTCCCCGTCTATTCTGTAGCGGACACTGACATATTTTCCATGGGGCTCTATGTGGATGTCCGTTGCCCTTGATTTGACGGCATTGACCAGAATCAGGGTCACCAATTTGACAATGGGCGGTTCTTCTCCTATTTTATAGAGGTCATCGGCTCTGAGCGCGCTTTCATCTTCCTCTTCCATTTTATGGAACTCGATACTTTTATCCAGATTGAACTGCATTTCGCCGTCCAGATGGATATCGTTCAACGGCTTCCATATTTTTTCGATGGAGCAATAGCCGTAATTTTTCTCAATGGCTTTCATGAGCGACGATTCTGTGGTCAGCAGGGGGGTAATATTTTTTCCGGTGAGAAATTTCACTTCATCGATGGTGGAATAATCAAGAGGATTGACCATGGCCAGGAAAAGCGTATTCCCCGACACATCGGTCGGCAGGATCTTTTTCTTAACGGCCATGGTCATACTGACCAGTTTAAGAAATTTTTCCGGCACAACCACGCCATCACAATCGATATAGGAAATAGAAAATTTCTTTCGGAAAGCCTCGACAAGCTGTGCTTCCGTGATGTAACCGAGCTCAATAAGCGTCTGACCGATCATCTTGCCGCTTTTCTTCTGAAGGGCAAGCGCACTCATCAACTGGCCTTCGGAAACAATGCTGTCCTCGATTAAGATTTCACCCAGCTTTTTTCTTTTATTCATAATGTTTGAGATATCTGATTAAGTTGCATTATAGCACGTCTTTAAAATATTAAAAATGAATAAAATTATACGATTTTCCGGCGCATGGCTTTGACGGATATGTCGTCTGGAATGATCAAAGGCTGTTTTCGAACATCGATATGCAAAATCCGTATGGACAGATCCCCCGCAGCAAAACCGCAATAAGGCAAATTGGTCTTCAAGACCGGACGCATTGCCTTCCAGAAACTTCACGATCCCTGCGGGTTTCTTCGTTTCTGAAAAACAGCGGGCGTTTGAAATGTACTTAATGTAAACCTATTGTAAAAAACCCGAAAGCGCTTCTTTTTCTGAAGCTTTTAGCGTCGGGATAGCTCAATGAAAATGCCTGTTTCCCTTCCGGGTATTTCTTATCGTGAATACCCCTGGACTCAAATTCGATGCCCGGTTATGAAATTTGTTCCCCGTGGAAATTGGACAGACCTGTCAGGATGTTATTGAGGGCATTTCATCCTTCGCTTAAATGTGCGAAGATATTGACGAATCTAGAATTTCAGAAGGTTATTTCCACTCCATGCTCTCTTGATTATGATATTTTTTTATTCCATGACAAAATTTTTATTGACTTTACCCATCAATCATACTATTGACCGAACATTCAATTCAAATGATTAATTTGAGGATATCGCGTTTTTTGTGAAAGATTATTCATAAAGAGGTCGTTTGCGTGCTCTTTATAGAATATATTTACTAAGTTGTTATGCAATAATACCAAGCAGTACGTTGTTTCGCGTTCATGATCAAGCGGTACGTTGCCTCCTATCTGAAGAGACCCGGCATTCAACCAGAGATTAGTAAAAATCTAAACCAGATTCGTCCATGAAAATCTGTCCGGATAACGGATCGGATTTGACGACGAAAAGTGTCAGCCGATAGGTGTCATCTATTGGCATTCAAACTCTTTAGAATAACTGCATCATTAAGAGGAGGAATACACATGAAAAGCATGTCTGTTTCGTCAGCAAGTGAGCAGAGGGGGCATCAAAGCGATTCAACGGACCCCCTACCGGTAAACGCTCAGGATTTTTTCATTCAGAGCCACAAGGGATTCAATTACTACCTGATCGATTTGAATACAGCCGAATGGAATCGTCTCGGAGATATCATTCGGGGATGTGAAGCGGTTGAAAATGATTGCTGGAAGGCGCAGGAGGAATTCTCAACCTATCTGCGGAAATGCGATGTTCTTAGCTATGTGGAAAAAAACGGCCGGATCGTCGCCTTTGATGCCGTGTCCATTCTCAACAGCGGTCCCCATTGCGTGTACAATAATGAAGAAACGATGGTGCTCAAAGCATTCCGGGGAAGAGACCTTGCTCAACGTCTGGTCATTATGACGGTGGAATGGCACCTCACGAAAGCCGCTTCAATCAAGAACAAAGATTATTTCATTTTTACGTCCATCTCGGCTAATCCCGCAGTGGTCAACCGGTATTTCAATAAATCATGGCTGCGGGTACTGTTTGACTCCTCTTTCTCCCCGTCGCCCGCATTAATCGCTCTGAAGGAAGAGTATTGCCGTAAATACGGGATCGGACTTGTGGATCAGAGCTATCCTTTCTGCCTGAAGAACATGTTTCCCGGCTCAAACGGTTTTGATCCCAATGATCCGAAGTATCAATTCTCGCCCCATGTCCGGGCAAACATGCCGGCGGATTTCGAACATATGGACAGGGGCGACGCATTTGCCTTTATGCTGATGATCCCCATGAAAATCGTACGACTGGTCACCTTCGTTCTGATGATCAAATGCTTCGGCAAGGAATACTTTTCCAGCAGGGGTGTCGGACTGTTCAGCAGCAGAAGACCCCTTATCCCGTCTTTTACCGACCGGCGGGTCCCGGGTCTGTCCGGAGAACCTTTTTCAGTCAAAACTGCGGATCACGGATAAAATGATTTGCAGAAGAATATACGATATTCAAAACTAAACGTAAGAGAATTAACGTTTGAAACAACCAGTAAATGAGGAGGCTCCAATGATTAAGTTACAAAAGGGTTATTTAAAAATTTCCTGCGTCTTGATGTGCCTATTGGCCCTTATCTTCGCGACGCGGACATGGGCCTGTGATGTGGCCGTTGTCTCCGGCAAGGTCACCACAGACGGCAAACCGCTGATCTGGAAAAACTTTGACAACTCGTCAAGCGACCGCCAGCAGGTTGCCTACTTCCCCGCCAAAAAGTCCGGTCCCGGCGGATATTTAATGGTCTACCGGTTTGAAAACGGGATGAAACTGCTGAACAACGGCTCGGCGATCACTCCTTCCGGCGGCGTCAATGAATCAGGTTTTGCCATTGCCGGCACGTCCGTGTACCAGGATTATAATCTTATGGCGGAACCGGTGAACATCAATACCGTTCTTATGGAGGAAGCCCTGGCGACATGTACCACGCTCGCGGAGTTTGAATCACTGCTCAAAAGATGGCCTTACTATCACTGGGGCACCGTTATCAGCGCCAACTTCGTTGTCATCGACGCCAAAGGCGGAGCCGCACTGTATGAATGCTTCACCGGCCATCTAAACACCGGCCTCAACCTGATGCAGTTCAGAAAGAACGATGCCAACACGGGCAAGATCACCAATCAGTATGGATGGACGCTCAAACGGGCTCAGAGCAACTTCATCGGATTCCACATTATGACCAATTACAATTACTACATTCCCTGGAACGTGGGACAGGATCGCAAGTATAGAGCCGAAGCCCTCCTGACCCAGTTGGCAACAGAGAAGCGGATCAATTACCGCACCGTTATGCGAGAGGTGGCCAAGGACGTTGTCGGCAAGCAGGTCCAGACGGATCTTTCCAGCGAGACCAATTACAGCACAACCTATTGCCTCAGCCGCAATGCCACCCGTAGCTCGATCGTCGTCAGGGGCGTTGCATCCGGAGACAACCCGCGCCTGGCCACCATGTGGGTCAACCTCGGAGAGCCCTCTGTAGGTGTTTTCGTCCCGTTTTTTGCCGCCGCCAGGGGAACATCGGAACTGGCCCGGGTGGATACGTATGCCAACGGTGCCTGGAGAGATTACGATGATTCCTGTCTGCTCAATCAGGCCATCAGCGCGAGGGAAACCTACGGCAGTCTCATTTATTCATCGAATGAAGGAGATGTCATCTGGGGCATGTACGATAACTACATCAATAAGGTCGAACTGGCCAAGGTTCAGCAGTGGACATTCCAGATCGAGGATACGATCATTGATAATGCCGAATCGTTCCTGTCTTCTCTCCAAAGCAACCCGGCACAGATTACCGCTTTCAATCTAAAGGATTTTGCGGATTACTGCGCGGATTATGCTTATGAAAACTTCGAGACCGGCTCTGCGGATGCCTTTCCCTGGCAATACTAATATGATGATGGACGAGGGGCACTGCGAAGATCCCTCCCGTGGTCATATTTTTGAAAGAGTCCCCTGAAGACGTATTCGATGACGGAATTAGATGGACAAGACAGCCAAGATATCAAACTCTCAAGCGGTGATGGGGGATATGGATTTTCCACATGAGGAAAGGGCACGCCCTTTCCTCATGAATACCAAACTATGGAAACAGCTGCTCCCTCTGGCAGTCTCCGGCGCAATCCTCCTTTATTTGTTCCGGCACATTGATATCCGCATGTGTTTCAATGCCATGCTGACCGCGAATGTGTCCCTGTATATTCCCTCTTTGATTGCCCTCATTCTGATCACCTTTCTTCTGGACACACAGAATCTGGCTGAGACGCTGAAGCATTTTCATTACCCCCTTTCCTGGAAAAATGCCTTCACTCTGCGCGGCGTCACCTATCTCATCATGACGATCGACTACAGTGTGGGCATGGGAGTTCTGATCTACTATCTGAAAAACCATCTCGGCATCCCGGTCATGCGATCAACGGGACTGATGACCTTTTTCAACGGCATCACCCAGAAGGCTCTGGTTTACATGGCCATCATCGGCTTGGTGATTCTTTCTCCGGCCTCGGGATTGCTGCGTAATTTGCTGATCTTCTTCATCGGCTTTGCCCTGCTGGATATTCTTTTTATTATCGTGTTGAAAAAACTGCCGTCCCGCGGTCTGGCCCTCAAAATTAAAAGCATGAACCTTCTGAAGGTCTTTCACGAGGCTCCCTGGCGAACCTACGGTGTCCTCATCTTCTGGCGCATTCTCTACTATGCCTGCTTTGTCGCCTTCTTCTATATTGCGGTCAGGGCATTCAACATGCAAATCCCGCTGGTTGCGCTCATCGCTTATGTCCCGATCATTCTCCTGGTCATCAGTCTGCCCATCGCTCCGGGCGGATTCGGCACGGCACAGGCGACGATGCTCCTTCTCTTCAAGGATTACGGGACGCCCCTGAATATCATGGCTTTCGGACTGATCTACACCACCTCCATCCTGGTGTTGCGTTACCTGATCGGCCTGCTCTATGCGAAACATATCAAGGGTCTTCCTGCGGGAGAGGACAGCACAAGTGAACAAAGGAATTGAGGATGATCGGCAGGCCTGCACCATATCCCCTTGATCAATCAGTGCCCCGTCTTCAAAAGGAACCTAGAGGAAACCTGTATCTCATCAGCGCCCTCCGTAAAAGAAAGAATGGCCGCGACCAAACGATGTCCCGGGCATTGCATCTGGCGGTTGTGATGCTGGTCACCGCCTTCAGTATTCAAACCGCTGTCGCACAAGAGCATTTTTTACATGCTCTCGGTCATTTTGAAACACTATCGACGACGCAGGGCATTCTCATTGCGGCACCGCATGGAACCTATGACATCCGCACGGATGTCCTGGCCAAAGATGTGGCCCGGACGCTCGGTGCAGGCTATGTCATCGCCGGAGGTTTTGCGTCGCCATCTCCGCGCATCAACGTCAACCGCCCCTCGGAGGGTGCAGGACATACGTGCGAAAAAGAACGGCGTACCGAAAGGGCGAGGGATGTTTACGACCAATACGCTCGTTTGATTGACAAGATCCGTGACGGCAAGCCGTTGCGGCTTTATGTCGAAATTCACGGACACACCAGCATCCCTTTTCTCAACCGGCTTGAAATCGCCACCACAGGAATCACAACGGAAGAAGCCCGGCGCCTGAAAGACCGCTTTCCCGCTTTCCTTGCGCAGGCAAAGGCAGCCTATCCGGCCTACCCCGATCTGGAGCTGCGCATAGAGCCCCTGGATAAGATCTACTTCGGAGCACGCTGCAACAAAACGACCGGATATCTCTCCACACGGAACATGGAACGTGCGCTTCACATGGAGATCCCCCGCCCGGCGCGAACTCCTGAGGCGTTGAAAGCCACCGCCGCGCTTGTCAGTTCCATTGTGCGCGCCACCATGACCATTTCAGAATCAGCCTCCGGTCCGGGACCCAAGAGGGCAACTTCCGATGCAGACAAGAAATCGTCAGGGGGACCGGCGCGATGACGAAACGGTATACTCGGAAAATGACGTTTAATGACCGGGCATTTGTGGTGCTCAATCAAATCAGCCCCCCCACGGTCAACCAATTTATTTTCGACGGTGAAGGGACGCTCGATCCGGAAAAATGGCGCAGGGCGGCGGATGCGGCTTCCGAGGCCAATCCCGGTACCCGTCTGGTCCTCAGGGGTCACCTGAGCTGGAGCCGATGGGTCGACTCGGGAATAAACATGCGCGTCCGCGAAGTGGACGGCAGGAACTGGGACGGACGGGGCCCGGAGAATGAACCATTACTCGAAGAGTCTCTCCCCTATCGGGGAAACCCCACCTGCGAGATTGTTCTGATCCAGGGTCCGACCCCGAGAGTCGCATTCCGCTCCCATCACGCCGTGTGTGACGGACGGGGCACGCTGTTCTGGGCCGAGGATGTTTTCCGGACCCTGCGCGGCGAAGCTGTCGTCGGTTCAACCTCAAACATCACGGATGTGGAGCTTTGTAAGAGTTTTCAGAATCAGTACCGGACGCCTTTCCCCGCGGAGCATATCGCCCCCACCGGACGGGCAAAAGGCAATGATACCGGCGTGACCTGGAGACGCTGTTCCCTCAAGGGCAAGATGCCCCATCTGCTGGCACAATGCGCCCGTCTGGCAGCGGAAGAAGCCTGGCGACATGGCGAAGGGGTTGTCCGTTTCGGTATCCCCGTGGATTTGCGACATCGCAGACCGGAACTGCGCAGTACAGCCAATCTATCTTTTGCCCTGTATACGGAGGTCAAAAAGGAAACGAGCCCGGACGACATCGCCCGGGACATCGCTTTGCAAATCAGTCGATGCGATGAATGCAGACTGACCAAGGGAGACGAGCGTCTGGAATACATGCCCCTGTGGATGATGCGATACAAGGCAAAAAATATCATTCGCGAGCGGCACCGGCAAGGACTTTACAGTCTTTCGGGCATCCTGTCCAACCTGGGCCGGATTAATCTTAACCGGTTTTGCGGCGGGGGGTTCACAGCACGGGCATTCTGGATTATTCCGCCGGCTGCTGAATACTATCCGTTTTTTATGGTCATGACGGGCTATGAAGGGGGGTCAGATCTGACGATTTCCATGCCCAAAGTTCTGGCCAGTGAAGGCCGGCTTGAAAACACCCTGAAGAGAATCGTTCATGGACTGGAAGGGACAAACCAAAGGGAGGATACGATATGACTTACTCGCGGCAACTGAGTTCCACCGAGCGGGCATATGTGGTGTACAATGAATGCTGTCCGCCGTTTCTCAACCAGTTATTTTGGGAAGGAACCGGATATTTCGACCTGCCCAAATGGCGGGAAGCCGTAAAAATCGCATCCGAGGCCAACCCGGGTAGTCGCGTCGTTGTCAAGGGTATCACGGCCTTTGCCCGTCTCGTCGATACCGGAAAAACCCCGCCGGTGATCGAGGTGGATGGAACCCATTGGGACGGTCTTGGTCCGGAAGGCGCTCCGGCCAAGCTCTCAGAAACCCTGAATCCTTTTGAAGGCCCGACATCCGAAGTTGTTCTGATCCACGGCAACCCCCTGCGCGTTGTCTTTCGCACGATGCATGCCACCATGGACGGCCGGGGCACCGTGACCTGGGTGGAAGATATTTTCCGCGGTCTGCGCGGCGAAGCTCCCTTGGGATCGGATTCGCGCATCACTGAATTTGAGATTGCGGCAACCTTTCAGAAGCAAGGACGCAAAGGGCCGGTTCCGGAATACATCGCTCCCACCGGTATGCCTCAAGGAGATCAGCCCGGCGTAATCTGGCGCCGACGGCGCTACCCCGGACGCTACCACAATGTCCTGGGCCAGGTGGCCACTCTCCTGGCCGGAAAAGCCTGGCAGTATCAGGACGGTAAGGTGCGCCTGGCTATTCCGGTGGATATGCGCGCCAGGGTTGAGGGCCTGCGTTCGACAGGGAATTTGACCAATCTGATTTACGTGGAAATCAATCCCTCCACAACACCGGCTGACGTGAGTCAGGACATCAAGCGTCAGCTGGAAGCGCGGCATGACGGCATGATTTACTGGGGCGACCGGCCGATTCGCTTTCTACCCCTCTGGTTGCTCAAAAAACTGATTAAAAGCAATATCGCCACCAAGAACCGCACGGGCCGCTACCCCAACTCCGGGGTCCTCACCAATATGGGACGGATTCCGGTTTTCAGCGGAGGGGGCTTTGAAGGAAAATATACCTGGGGCATTCCCCCGGGCCAGGAATACTCCCCCATTTTTATCGGCATGTGCAACAGTGATGATGATATGACGATGATCTATTCCATGCCGAACGTTCTGGCCGGCGGCGGCCGTCTGGAAACACTGATGGACCATATTCAACAGGGACTGGTTGCCTCGAAGGCGGACCGGAAGAAAGGATGATACGACATCATGTGGATTTCTGATACCTCAATCAAGCGGCCTGTTCTCGCCACCATGTTCATTCTCGCTCTCGTCGTTCTGGGCCTGGTCAGCTACCCGTCAATCGGCGTCGACCTCTTTCCCAAGGTGGAATTTCCCCTCGTCAACATCACGACCGGTCTGGCCGGCGCAAGCCCCGAGATTATGGATGTCGATGTGACGGACAAAATCGAAGAGGCGGTCAGTTCGATTAACGGGGTAAAGACGATCCACTCGCTGAGTATTGACGGGGTGTCCAGTGTCATCGTGGAGTTCGAATTGGAGCGGGACATCGATCTTGCCGTCCAGGATGTTCGGGAGCAGATCTCCGCCGTCCGTTCACAGCTTCCGGATGACATCATCGAGCCGGTCATCCAGAAGGTCAACATCGATGCTAGCCCTGTCCTGTGGCTGGCCCTGACCGGGGACAAGTCTCAACGCGAACTCTCAACCTATGTGGATGAAAGCCTCAAGGAGAAGTTACAAAAAATCCAGGGTGTCGGCGCCCTCTCCCTGGCCGGCATGCAGAAACGCCAGATCCGGGTCTGGCTTGACAGCAACAAACTGGCGGCCTACGGGGTTTCACCAGGCGATGTCGCGGCTGCCTTGAAAAGGGAAAACATCGAATTGCCGGGCGGGCGTATCGAGAGCTTGACGAAGGAATTCTCCATCAAAGTCAAGGGGTCTCTCAAAGATGTCTCCGCCTTTAATGATCTGATCATCGCCTCCTATGCCGGCGTTCCCGTGAGATTGAGAGATATCGGCAGAGTGGAGGACGGAACCCAGGAAAGACGTTCCTACGCACGGTTCAACGGCATCTCCGCCGTCGGTATCGGTATCCAGAAGCAGACCGGTACCAACACCGTTCAGGTTGTGGACCGTGTCAAAGAGGAAGTCGAGCGCATCAAGAAAAGTCTGCCGCCGGGCATGGATATCCGGATCGCCTTCGACCAGTCCGTGTTCATCAAACAATCCATGGATCAGGTTCAAGAACACCTGATTCTGGGATCGATCCTGGCCATTATCGCTGTGTTCATCTTCCTGAGAAACTTCCGCACGACCCTGATCAGCGCGGTCGCCCTGCCTGTTTCGATCATTTCAACCTTTGCGATCATGAGGATATTCGATTTCACCTTTAACAATCTGACGATGCTGGCCCTGACCCTGTCTGTCGGTATCCTTATTGATGATGCCATTATCGTCATCGAGAATATCTACCGCCACATCGAAGACGGGATGTCTCCGAGAGAGGCCGCGTCCTTTGCCACGGACGAGATCGGTCCCGCGGTCATGGCCACCACGCTCGCCATTGTGGTCATATTCCTGCCTGTCGCTTTCATGAAAGGCATCATCGGACGTTTCTTCATGCAGTTTTCGCTGACCGTCGTCTTTTCCATCCTCGTTTCCCTGCTCGTGTCGCTCACCCTCACGCCCATGCTCTCGTCCCTTCTTCTCCACCCGCGGAAAAAAGAATCCTTGGACAGTGAACGCCCGGGCACGGTGATGGCGCGGATCGGGCAGACGCTGGAGCGCGGATATAAAAAAATTGAAGAGGCCTACCGCCCCATCCTGACATTCAGTCTTGACCATCGCCGGGCTGTGCTGATGAGCGCCCTCATCCTCTTTATTTTCAGCCTCTGGATTACCCGGTTCATCGGCAAGGAATTCAAACCGGGAGAAGACCAGAGCCAGTTTATGATCCGGATGGAATCGCCCATCGATTATTCCGTGGAACACGCCGGGGCGATGTTCAGTCAAGCCGAGAAGATTGTCCGGAACAGAACCGAGGTGACATCGGTCTTCTATGGTCAGGGAGCGGGTCAGGGGCGACTGTCACAAATCAATCAGGCATTCATCCAAACCAGCCTGAAACCGCGGTCTGATAGAGACAAATCCCAGTCAGAGATTATGGCGGAATTGCGGAAGGAATTTACCGCGATCCCCGGGCTGAAAACCACCATCGAAGAGGTTGCCATTCTCGGAGGCGGGATCCGGAATGTCCCCGTTCAATATTCCATCAGCGGCGGATCCATCGACGAGCTCAGAAAATATGCCAAGCAAATCGTCGGTGAACTTTCCAAAATAAAGGGGCTCGTGGATATCGACACCTCCATCGAGGCAGGGAAACCGGAGTTGAGTGTCTACATTGACCGGGAAAAGGCAACGAATATGGGAGTCAGCGTGGCAGCCGTCACCGAAGCGGTGAATCTTCTCATGTCCGGCGAGGTCGAGGTCACAAAATTCAAAGATACAGCAAAGGGGAGACGATACGATGTCCGGATGAGGCTGGACGCCAAAGACAGGATGAGCCCGTCCGATATCGGCAGACTCTATGTCCGGGCCGTGAATGGTGAGCTGGTCAGATTAAGTGACATCGTCACCGTCGAGGAAGGGGGCGGTCCGAGCAGCATTTCGCGCAAAGACCGGCAGCGCACGATCTGGATATTCGCCAATCTCCAGGACAAGCCGCTGGGCGAGGCCATGCAGGAAATTGACGCCATATCCGCCAGGATTCTGCCGGCTGGATACGTTGCCGGTTACTCCGGAGAGGCCGAAGAAATGGGCAAGTCCTTCAAGTACCTTATGTTTGCCCTGCTGCTGGGAATTTTGCTGGCCTATATGGTGCTGGCCTCGCAGTTTGAAAGTCTTCTTCATCCCGTGACCATTCTCCTGTCCATGCCCCTGTCGTTTATCGGCGCTTTTGCGGCTCTCCTGATCTTCGGTAAATCGCTGAGCATCGTGAGCTTCATCGGCCTGGTGCTTCTCATGGGTCTTGTCAAGAAGAATGCTATCCTGCTGGTCGATTTTACGAACACACTGCGTGAGCGGGGCCTGTCACGGCGGGAGGCCATCCTTCAGGCAGGACCGGTCCGACTGCGCCCCATCCTGATGACCACGTTTGCCATGGTGTTCGGTATGCTGCCTGTCGCCCTCGGTATCGGAGAAGGAGCCGATCTGCGAGCGCCCATGGGCATTACGCTGATCGGAGGGCTTCTCACTTCTCTGTTCTTAACCCTGGCCGTTGTCCCGGCGGCCTATGACATATTCGACGACTGGAAAGAAAATATGATCCGCCGGTTAGGCAGCCGGGGAGCCAGTCCCTGGATCCGGCCTTTCGGAAAGAATAAAAAAGAGAATAACAATAACTAGGAGGTATCCGTTATGATGAAGACGGCCATATTGCTGTATCACTTTTTCAAATCCTTAATTGAAATCCACCTCAGCGCCCGTCTCCCCTATGGACTCCAGAGGAAACTATGCGAAAGACGCTTGATTCGCTCCATCCGGCATGCTTATGACCATGTCCCCTTCTATCGCCAGAAATACGATGCGGCGGGAGTGGACATTACATCTATCCGGTCCGCCGATGACATCAAACGGCTCCCTTTCGTCACCAAGGAAGAAATCCGGCAGAATTTTCCCGACGGGATCGTGGCACGCGGCGTCAACAGAGAGGCGTGCCGCTATTCGGCCACCACCGGATCCACAGGCAGGTCCCTGCCGTTCATCTTCACTCAGGCGACCTATGCCTTCTACGTCGCCCTGGGGGTCCGCATGTACACAATGATCGGATACCGCCCATGGCACAAAATGGCCTACATCAAATATACCGACCTGAACTATACCCGTCTGGGCCCTTTCTTCCGGGCCGTCCATATCAAATCGACGATCCCCGTCGAAGAACAGATCGCGCAGCTCAGGAAGGCGGGGGCCGACCTCATCATCGGTTATGCCTCTCTGGTGTACGAGATCGCGAGAAACGCCACCCCTGATGACCTGAAAGATATCCGGCCCAAGTTCATCGGAATCAACTCGGAGCTTTCGACTGAGGCCCAGCGGACCTTCATCTCCGAAACCTTCGGCTGTCCCGTCTACGATGAATACTCGACGGAAGAGACCTGGATGATCGCCTCCCAGTGCCGGTGCAACAACTACCATATCTTTACGGACAATGTATGGGTGGAATTCATCGACGCGAAAGGTCAGGAGGTTGCCCCGGGAGACATGGGAGAAATCGTGCTGACGACTACCCGCAGCCCTGCCATGCCGTTCATTCGCTACCGTATCGGCGACATGGGAAGATTCAGCAACGCTGAATGTCCCTGCGGCATGGGGTTCCCGCTACTCCAATCCTTCGAAGGCAGGGCCGACGATTGCTTTATTCTTCCGAGCGGAAAATTCGTCTCCTCGCTGAAACTTCTGAACACCTTCACCATGTATATCAAGAAGTACCTTCATCTGCTGGAGGAGTTCAAGGTGACACAGGTGCATAGCGATCTAATCGTCATCAAAATCGTCAAAGGAAATCAGTATGACAGCGCCCATCTCGAAGAACTGCTGGCCGATTTGCGTCGTCTGCTTGACGATTCCGTCTCGATCAAAACCGAATTCGTCGATGTTATCGAGAAAACGGACGGCATCAAGCGCAAAGCCATTGAATCCCTTGTCAGTCAGAAGCCGACCGGTTCTCCTTCCTGACGGATCAGCGGGATCGCTATCCATGTTCCGTTTAATCGCTGGCGCCATATTCGGATCAAATCAAGCAGAATCGTTGCCGCCTCGGTGACGGGTGCCTCCTTGTGTGGATAAGGTTTTCGCACCCTGGTATTATTGTGAATCGTGTTGGAAGACAATGCCGCTTGAGATGGACAGCATTGATATATGGCACACCGGGCGTGGTCAAATGACAATCCCATGGCACATCCGGGACTTCAACAGAGGAATCGTCACTGTAACAGTTTGACGAATCCGTTCAGTGCGACCATAAACCGGATCCTTCCGTTGAGGAAGCAATCCGGCGGAAAGGGTTTATTGTTCGTTGGACTGATTTCAAACAAAACGTTACCGGTTCGTTTTCAAATCAGCGGGGTTCATCCAGCTTACCCTCCCAGAGAAAATGTTTTGTTTCGCTGATAATCACCTTATTCAGAACAAGCAGTGAGATGAGATTCGGTACTGCCATCAATCCGTTGGCGATATCTGCGAAGGTCCATACAATGGGAAGACTCAGGACGGAACCGAGCATCACAGCGCCTACCCACAGATACCTGTAAGGCCGAATGGCTTTGGTTCCCAGAAGATACTCCGCGGCTTTTTCACCGTAGTAGGACCAGCCCAGAATGGTTGAAAAAACAAACGTCAGCAGGCCGATGGAAAGCACAAACGGCCCGACAACCGGCAAAGCCGAAAAGGCCGCCTTGGTGAGCGCGGCGCCTTTGTAGCCGTGAATCCATTCGCCGGAATTGACCAGAACCAGACCGGTTATCGCGCATACAACTACCGTGTCCCAGAAAGTTGCCGTTGACGAAACCAGCGCCTGACGAATTGCATTTTTGGTCTGCGCCGCCGCCGCTACAATCGGCGCGCTGCCCATGCCGGATTCATTGGAAAACAGGCCGCGCGCGACGCCGTAGCGGATTGCCTCTTTCATGCCCGCACCGAGAAATCCGCCGATGACGGCATGTCCGGAAAAAGCGCTTTGAAAAATCAGTTTGAACGTTTCCGGTATCGTTTCATAATGCATGCCCAATAAAATCAAGCAGCCGAAGACATAAAACACCGCCATAATAGGCACCAGTTTTTCGCAGACCCTCGCGATGGATTTAATGCCGCCGAGGATAACAACCGCCGTCAGCACAGTCATCGTCAGTCCGGTTATCCACGGTGAAATATTGAAGGTTTCCTGCACCAGCGACGCAATCGAATTGGCCTGTACCATGTTGCCAATCCCGAATGCCGCCACTGCGGTCAGCGCAGCGAAAATCAATCCCAGCCACCGGGCGTTCATACCGCGCTCCAGAACATACATGGGGCCGCCGGCCATTAAGCCCTCTTTGTTGGTGATGCGGTATTTCAGCGATAAAACCGCCTCGCCGTATTTTGTGGCAATGCCGAAGACGCCGGTCAGCCACATCCACAGCACGGCGCCGGGGCCTCCGGCGGCAATCGCCGTCGCTACACCGACGATATTGCCGGTGCCGATCGTGGCCGCCAGGGCCGTGGTCAGCGCGCCGAACTGGCTGATGTCCCCCTCCCCTTCGCGCTTTCGTGAAATGGACATTTTGATGGCTTTGAACATATAGCGTTGAATGAATTTGAGACGGAACGTCAGAAAGATATGCGTTCCGACCAGAAGCACAATCAGAGGCCAGCCCCAGAGGATATCGCTTATTTGCTGCAGAACAGATTCTATGAGTTGCATAATGTCTCCATAAATATTTTTGAACAGCCTGTTGAGTATGAACCCTCAACTTTTGATTTTCGATGCTTCATCGCCGTCATCAAAAATATCCGACAAGAAATGACCAAAAGGATGATAAGGGAAGATGATGTTTCACGAAACCGCATTCGGGAAACCTGTTTTTCCCCATTGTTTATAAAAGAAGGGAGGCTGCGCTGTCAACGGAAAAGAAAATTATTTTCATGCTAAAACCAACCGCAAATAGTTGACGGATTCCGTCATAAAGCATAATTTCACCTTGATGAATCGGGAGAAAGAACATCTGGCAACGTTGCGGGGCATCTTCTACAGGAAAGAACAGAAAAAAATTTTATGCTCGGGCATGCTGCCCCGATGAGATGGATGTGTTTCTGAACATCTTTTTTTACGACAAATTTATAAAAAAGCTACGGTAGCTTTAAGCAAAAAAACTTGAGTGCAATGCCCGGTCATGATATTAATTAAAAAAATCAACAAAGGGACATTCCATTGAAGCTTGCGACTTATAATGTCAATTCCATTCGCTCCCGTATGCACATCATTGTTCCGTGGCTGAAAGCTCACAGTCCGGACTTTTTCTGCATGCAGGAAACGAAAGTCGCCGACACGGTTTTCCCCGCGGCAGAGTTTGAAGCCCTGGGGTATCATGTTGTTTTCAAAGGCGACAAGCAGTACAAAGGCGTCGCGATTGTCTCAAAACAAAAACCGCAGAAGGTGATTTACGGTTTTGACAGCGAGCCGTCCGACCCCGACCGTATGATCATTGCCGCATTCAACGATCTGACGATCATCAATACTTACGTTCCCCAGGGTCAGGAGATAGAAAGTTCCCAATTTACATACAAGCTGGAATGGCTTGCCCGTTTTAAAAAATATCTGCATAAAAATTTCCGGCCGCAAAATCAACTGATCTGGTGCGGCGATCTCAATATCGCGCCTGAACGGATCGACGTTCATGATCCGAAAAGACTGCTGGGCCATGTCTGTTTCAATCCGGACGTCTGGAAAGCTCTCGAGGACATCAAATCATGGGGATTGACGGATGTGTTTCGCAAACACCATCCGGGAATCGCGGGTCAATATACTTTTTTCGATTACCGTATAAGGGATTCGGTCAAACGCGGACTCGGCTGGCGGGTTGATCACATCCTGGCAACAAAAGCACTGGCCGAAAGGTCAAAGAGCAGCGCCATCGATCTGGACTCACGACTGGCGAAAAAACCATCCGATCACCTGATTCTTTACGCGCAGTGGTAAGGGGCCGCAATGGATAAAAAAGAAAATATTGAACGCATCAACACAAACATTGCCGACCGTTTTGACAAAGTCGAAAAAAAATTGTCCGGAGCCGGAAGCATTGCCGAACTTTTTGAAATGCTGCTTACGCAGATCGAAGCGGAATTTCAGGTGCCATTCATCTGGATCAGCGTGGCCGATACCATAAAAACGGGCCGGGTCATCGACGCCTTCAAATCATCCCGTATTTTAAAGGACAGGCTCAATGTCATCAAAGCCGATCAATTTCGTGAAATCTTCTTTTCCGGCCTGCAACCGATTCTGGTCAATAAAAACTTAAGGCCCTACTATAGGTTATTTCCGCCAAATCAGAAGTATTTCATAAAATCGCTGGCGATGGTTCCGTTCAAAATCAACGGAGAAGTTGCCGGCAGCTGGAACAACGGCGATGCCATTCAGAACCGTTACTCTCCGGATATGGAGACAAGTCTCCTGAAAAAACTGTCCCGACAGCTCTCCGCCCGGCTGGATGAACTTCTTTAAAACGCGTGGCACAAACAGGCGAACCCCGCCGAACTGCGCGGGGTTCCTGAAGGGTATATCTTTGAAGGGGAAAAGGGGTTAGTTGATCAAGTTTTTAAGGGCATCAACCACCGGCGCCGTAAAAATGGACACCAGTAAAGCGTAAAGCGCAAAAGAACCGATGGCTTCGCTCATATACAACTTGGTGTACTTTCTTTTCAGGGAAATGATGATCAAACCGCCAACGATTAAACAACCAAGGTGAAAGAACGGAAAATTGGCATCACCGGTAACGCTGTACTGAGCATAACTGAAAGAGGTGGTTACCAGAACTACAAAAGCGGTCAAGAGGGTGGTTTGCATTAATTTTCTCATAGCTCTTTTTCTCCTTAATTCGATGATCTTGAAAACTCTTGGTCATTTTTAATGAAATAAGTATGCCAAAATGCATAAAAGGCGTTATTATTTTATAAACTATTAAAATATAAGAATAATAATTTTTTTCGCTAGGGAAAAAAATTTTCCTGGAATAGCTATGATGTTTAAAGAAACGTTAAATTTCAGAAAATAATAGAAAGAAGTTTTTAATATTTTCCCGATGAATTAATTGCATTATCCGAAATATTTGGCTTGACAAATCGTCAATATGCTATAAAAAAAGTGAACCGCAATTCAAAATTTGAACGATTATTCACAGCGTGAGTTTTTGCGATGGAAAGACTGGAAAGAAAAGAACGCGAATTCAACATGCGCCGGGCTGAGATTCTGGAAAAAGCGGAAAAAATATTTTCCGTCAAGGGGTACCATAATGTCACCATGGCGGAAATCGCCAGCGCCTCCGGATTTTCCACGGGATCTCTCTACCAATTTTTTGAGGGCAAGGAAAATCTTTACTCATCCATGATCAGCGAAAAACTCAATTTGATGTATGAAGAAACAAAAAAGGCAACCGATCGGGCGGATAACGTACTCGATAAAATCGAGATGCTGGTTGATGCTCAGCTGCGGTTTTTGGAAGAGAATGCCGATTTCTGCCGTTTATTCATCAAGGGCGAGAGCACCGCTCTGTCGGAAGCCATGACATCCATGCGGGAAAAAATCATCAAGGATTATTTTAAATATATCGGTTTTATTGAAAACTTGCTGAAAGAAGGGATTCAGCAAAAACTGTTAAAAAACCTGCCGGCCGGCGACATGGCTCAATCCCTGGTTTATTTGATCAGGGCGGTATCCATGGAATGGATGTTATCATTGAAAAACGAGTCCCCCTATTCCAAAAAGGGGTTCATTCTGGACATTTTTTTTAATGGGGTTAAAAATCATGATCGGTAAAAAAATCCGGATTTTGACCATGGTCGTGATGATTGTTTTTTCGTCACATCTGAGCTTCGCCCAGGAGGTTCTGTCGCTGGAAGCCAGTATTGACCTGGCCTTAAAAAACAGCAACATCCTGAATATCGCGAAAGAAGGATTGAACAGCGCCACGGCTCAGAAACGGGAGGCCTTGACCGGCTTTCTACCCAAGTTCAGCACGGCCTACAGTTACTCCCGTTTAAACGAAGCGCCTTTTTCCAGATTCCAGAGACTGCCTCAGGGACCGATGTATGACTTAAACGGCATGGAAGTTCCCGTGGGAACGAAAGACAATTACAACTGGATCATCGAAGCCAGGCAACCGCTTTTTGCCGGCGGCGGAATTCTGGCCAATTATCAGGCCAGCAGCATCGGCGAAGAGGTTGCCCGCCTGGAGGAAACGGCGCGCATTCAGGACGTGGTCCGGGACGTCAAAGCGGCATACTTTAATATTCTGCGCGCGCAGAAAATCAACGAGGCAACCGTTCAATCGGTGGAAATGCTCAAAGCGCATCGCGATGTCGCTGAAAACTATTTCAAGGTAGGACTGATTCCCAAAAATGACCTGCTTTTCGCCGACGTGGAACTGGCCAACGGAAGACAGGCCCTGGTCCGGACACAAAATGCGGTGGAGCTGGCCAAATCGCGTTTGAATACGCTGCTGAAACGCGATATTTCCGCCCCCGTGGACGTCATGGATATTCTGGCTTACCAACCGCTGAAGCAGACGCTTGAAGAATGCCTCGAAACGGCCCGCCGGCTGAGACCGGAAATGAAAATATCCTCGTTCAAAGTTCAGCAGGCCGGCAAACTGGTGCGCATGTCGCAAAGCGAATATTATCCCGCTTTAAGTCTGGTCGGTAATTATACACGATTCGGCGACGAGGCATCCGTTCATGGCAGCGATTTTAAAGATGCGGAGAGCTGGTACATTATGGCGGTCGCCAACTGGAATTTCTGGGAATGGGGCAGAACAAAATTCAGGGTCGATGCCAGCAAAGCCAGAGAAAACCAGGCTTCGGAATCATCCAAAGAATTGATCGACCAGATCGCTCTGGAAATCAAAAACGCTTATTTGTTGCTGCAGGAGGCGCAAAATCAGATCTCCGTCTCGGAAACGTTGATCAAACAAGCTGAGGAAAATTTCCGGATATCTGAAGAAAGATACAAGGAAAGAGTCGCCACGTCCACGGAAGTACTCGATGCGCAAACGCTTTTAACCCGTGCCAAATCAGAATACGCCAGTGCCCTGGGCGATTACAACATCCGTTTGGCGCATCTGCAACGGGCGATGGGCAATATCTGGCCATAAATTTTTTGCGAAAGGAATTCATGATGAAAAAAAGTTTGCTCTGTATGATGACTGTGCTGGCGACGGCGCTGCTGTCTGCCGCAAACGCCGTAGCGCAGGAATACACTCTCCGTGAAATTTATCAGAAGGCGCTGAATACGTCCGAAAAAATGGAAATCGCCCGCGAAAACGTCTATGTCGCGCAGATGAGCAAAGACAAGGCCCTGTCGCTTTTAATCCCCCGGCTGACGGCCTACGGAACCTACAACCGGTTTACCGAAGACAAGTACAACACGGCGAATATCATGATCCAGCCGGAAGACTCGGCAGCGTGGGGGGTGCGCGCCGATCAGACTTTCTCGCTGAGCGCCCGCGAACTGGATGCGTTAAGAATAGCGGGCCAGTCCATTTCCAAGAGTGAATATGATCTGGATTGGGCCAAATCGGATTTTCTTCTGGCGGTCGCCTCCTCTTTTTATGACGTACTCAAAGCCCAAAAAGCTCTGGATATTACGGTGGCCAATCTGGAAAGACTCACCAAATATTACCATCTGGTCGAAACGCGGATGAAGGTCGGCGAACTGACCAAAACCGCGCTTCTGCGTGCCCAGGGAGAATTATCCGGCGCCAAATCGGACTATCTCAAGGCCTCCAATGCCCTGAAACTGGCGCGCGCCGCCCTGACGCGTCTGACGGGGGTGGAACCGGATTTCCGGCTGAAGGAAGAAACCGTATCCCTGTCGGAAGCGTGTGACATCCAGGGCCTGCGCAAATCGGCATCGGATTTGCGCACAGATCTGAAAAGTTACGATATGCAGACGAAAATGGCCGGGCAGCAGGTCAAATACGCCCGCGGCGCCTTCTGGCCCAGTGTGGGGTTGTTTGCTATTTATAACCGGGCGGACCAGGATCCTGCCGGCTCGACATTTAATGACGAAAACATTTACGGCGGCATTTCGCTTACCTTCCCGTTTTTTGAAGGCGGCTTGAGAATGGCTGAATTCCGGGAAGCCAGGGCTAAAGAGCGCCAGGCCCGCCTGGCTTACGACGATTTAAAGAAGAGCGTGGATATTGAAGTGGAGGCTGCCTGTCTCGACCTGGACACATTGAAAGGTTCCCTGAAATTTCTGGAAGATCAACAGATTTTTGCCCGGGATAATTACAACGCGGTGATGAAACAATTCGAAAACGGTCTGGCAACCAGTCTCGATGTCATGGATGCCAACACACTGCTTCTGACAGCAGATAAGAATGTGGTCGATGCTTTATATAACTACCAGCTTGCCTCTCTGACCGTGAAAAAATCAAGCGGAACGCTACTGCAGTTTGTCAGAGACGGCGATCCGGCGGTCAAAGGATCCAGCGGCGCATTATGGCAGTTGACCGACGTCGGCGATTTGAGGGCAAAAAAATCGGGCGGCAGGTTATTGCTGTTTTTCAGCATCGATGAATCGTAGAAAAAAAGACTTAGGGCCAGGAGGGAAAAGGTTATGCATTTGAAGAATCTTGTCAGCTTCATTGAAAAAAAAGAATCCCGACGCAACACAGTCAAGTTTATATTCCTGATTTCACTTACAGCGATCATCGCTTTTTCATTGATGTCCTGCAAGAAAGAAAAGATCGTGGAGAAAGAGGTCTTAACCAACGTCCGTGTTTCGACGTCGGTCAAGAAAAACATCCGGCCTTATATTGAGACAACAGGAACCTTGACGGCGGACGAAGAAGTCACGGTCAGTTCGGAAGTGGACGGCATTGTCAGAAGCGTCAGGGTGGAAGAAGGGTCTGCCGTGGGCAAAGGCACTCTGCTGGCTGAAGTCAACGATATTGATTATGTGCTGGATGAAAAAAGAGCGCAGGCGGCTCTGAAACAGGCCCAGGCCAATCTGACCAATGTCAAAGCCGAATTTCAGAGAAAGGAAGCTCTCTTTAAGGAAGAACTCATTACCCAGCAGCAATTTGATGACATCTCCACCCGGGTTGCGCTGGCGGAGGCTGACCTGGCCAAAGCAAAAGCGACTCTGGATACGGCCCGGGAAAGGCTGGCCCGAACAAAGATATACTCGCCTCTGCGTGCAATGGTGAAGGAAAAAAGAGTCTCTGTCGGAGACTATGTGCGTACCAGTATGCCGTTATTTCAGTTAATCAAGGTCGACCGGCTGAAATTGAATTTCACCGTCGGCGAGAAAGAACTGGCCGATTTAAAGACCAGCCAGGAAGTTGATTTTACCGTTGATTCGTTTCCCGGCAGAAAATTCAAGGGCACGGTACATCTGCTTTACCCCCATCTGGAAGAACGAACCAGAACGCTGCAGGCGGAAGCGGTTGTTGTCAATGCCGAGAATTTACTGAAACCGGGGTTGTTCGCCAGAGCCACCATTTACACGGGAGCGTTGCGCGAGGTTGTTGTCGCTCCTCTGACATCCTTGCTGTATGACGACGCCACCGTCAGTCTTTTCGTCGTGGAAGGCAACACGGCACGATCCCGAACGGTTAAAACAGGCCGGAAATACGGAGAAGATATTGAAATCATCGAAGGCCTGAATGAAAAAGAACAGGTTGTGGTGGTCGGTCAGAACAATTTGTCGGACGGAGTAAAGGTTCATGTGGCTCGCTGATACATCCGTCAAACGTCCTGTTTTTGCCACCATGGTCATCATGGCTCTGGTGGTGCTGGGCATTGTGAGTTACCCCAGCATCGGCGTCGATTTATTCCCCAAAGTGGATTTCCCCATTGTCACCATTACCACTACGCTCAAAGGTGCCAGTCCCGATGTCATGGATGTTGATGTGGCCGACAGAATTGAAGGGGCCGTCAACACCATCAACGGCGTTAAGACCATAACGTCCACCAGCACGGAAAGCGTTTCGCGCACCATCGTGGAATTTGTGCTGGAAAGAGATATCGATCAGGCAGTCCAGGACGTCCGTGAAAAAGTATCCACCATCCGCAGCAAATTACCGGACGACATCGAAGAACCGCGCATTGCCAAAGTCGATCCCGACTCCCAGCCGATTTTATACATGAACCTGACGGGCGAGAAGTCAATACGCGATCTTTCCACCTACGTCGATGAAGTATTGAAGGAACAGCTTCAGCGGATCAATGAGGTCGGTGACGTGACTTTTAACGGGTTGCGGCTCAGACAGGTGCGCATCTGGCTGGATGCCGCAAAAATGCGGGCGTACGAAGTTTCGCCCTCCGACGTCGTTGTCGCCCTGAAACGTGAAAATGTCGAACTGCCGGGCGGCCGGATCGAGACACAGACCAAGGAATATACCGTCCGGATCAAAGGCGAGTTTCCCAGCATTCCGGACTTTAACGATCTGATCGTCAGTTATTACAAAGGCGCGCCGGTGAAAATAAAAGATATCGGCAGAGCGGAAGACGGTACGGAGGAAAAAAGATCGCTGGCGCGTTTTAACGGCATCCCGGCCGTGGGAATCGGAATCCAGAAACAATCGGGAACCAATACGGTGGCCGTCGCTGCGCGGGTCAAGAAAGAAGTGGAAAGGATCAATCAAACATTGCCGCCCGGCATGAAGATCAACATTGCCATGGATCAATCCGTTTTTATCGTCCGATCCATCGATGAAGTGCAGAAGCATTTAATTCTCGGCAGTCTCTTTGCCGTTCTGGCCGTTTTTCTTTTTCTCAAGAACATACGCACAACCCTGATTAGCGCCGTTGCCCTGCCGGTCTCCGTGATTTCCACTTTTGCGTTAATCAACGCATTCGGCTTTACCTTCAACAATATGACGATGCTGGCGCTGTCGCTTTCAGTGGGTCTTCTGATCGATGACGCCATTATTGTCATCGAAAATATTTACCGGCATGTGGAAGAAGGAATGGGTCCCGTGGAAGCAGCCAAATTCGCCACATCGGAAATCGGTCTGGCCGTCATGGCCACGACCCTGGCGATTGTCGCCATTTTCCTGCCGGTGGCCTTCATGAAAGGCCTGATCGGCCGGTTTTTCCTGCAATTCGCCCTGACTATCGTCTTTGCCGTTCTGGTATCCCTGCTCGTTTCCTTTACCCTGACGCCGATGATGGCCTCGATTTTTCTCAAACCGCACAATGCCCCGCCCCCGAAAGGCAACGTCATCACCCGCTGGTCCTTTTGGAAAAAAGCCGGCGATTTTCTGGAAAAAAATTATAAGCGACTGGAAACGTTCTACGGCCGCGTGCTGAAATTTTCGCTCCGGCACAGGGCGGCAATGCTTTTTGCAACGCTGATGGTTTTCATGTTCAGCATTTTCATTATGATATTCGGCCTCGGCAAGGAATTTCTGCCGCCCGAAGACCAGGGCAATTTTATCATTCGCCTGGAGGCGCCCATCGATTATTCCGTGGAACAGGTGGAAAAGTACTTCAGGCCGGCTGAAAAAATGGTCCGCGACATTCCGGAGATTAAATCGGTCTTCTACGTTCAGGGCTATCAGGGATACGCCAACCGCGGCATTATGATCGTCGGGTTAATTCCCAAGGCGGACCGTGAAAAAAGCCAGGAAGATATCAAAAAAATTGTCCGCATGAACCTCAAACAAATTCCCGGACTGAAGGTGTCGGCGGAAGATGTTTCGCTGGTCGGCGGCGGCATCAGACAGGTGCCGATTCAGTACAGCATCCGCGGACAGGATTTAAACGAATTGCAGAAGTACGCCCGGCAGATCACCACGGAATTCGCCAAACGACCGGGAATTGTGGACGTGGATACCTCCCTGGAAGCGGGGAAACCGGAATTCAAGGTTTATATCGACCGCGACAAGGCGGCGGATCTGGGTGTGGATGTGGCCACGATCGCTGAAGCCATCAATTTGCTGGTGGGCGGAGAACTGGACATCGCCAGGTATAAGGACGAGAAGAAGGGCAAACGCTATGATATCCGGGTAAGGCTCAACGCCGAGGATCGGGAAAGTTCCGAAGCCATGCAGAAGATTTATGTGCGCGCCCGCGACGGAAAGCTGGTGGAACTGAGCAATGTGGTGAGAATCGCCGAAGGCACGGGCCCCAGCGTCATTAACCGCGCGGACCGTCAGCGGGCAATCACCATTTTTGCCTCTCTGGAAGGAAAACCACTGGGCGAAGCCCGAAACGAGCTGGATGAAATCGCCGGACGGATTCTGCCGGCGGATTACGTGCCGAAGTATTACGGCATGGCCGAGGTTATGCAGGAATCTTTCATCTTCCTGCTCTTTGCCCTGATTCTGGGTATTATCATGGCGTACATGATTCTGGCTTCACAATTTGAAAGCTTCATTCATCCGGCAACGGTTTTGCTTTCCATGCCGCTGTCATTCATCGGAGCATTCGGCGCTTTGTTTCTCACGGGAAAAACGCTCAATATCTTCAGCCTCATCGGTCTGATTCTTCTGATGGGACTGGTGAAGAAAAATGCCATTTTGCTGGTGGATTACACCAATGTTCTGCGGGAACGGGGCATGTCGCGCCGCGACGCCATCTTGCAGGCCGGACCGGTACGAATGCGGCCGATTCTCATGACCACCTTTGCCATGATTTTCGGCATGCTGCCGATCGCGTTTGCTGTTGGGGAAGGCGCGGAAACCCGCGCTCCGATGGGCATCGCGGTTATCGGCGGCCTTTTGACGTCTCTGATTCTGACGCTGGTTGTCGTGCCCGCTGCCTACGACATATTCGATGACTGGCAGGAGTATTTTAAGAAACGACGAGCAAAAAAAACGATTGATTGATCAATGTTTCCAAATACCTTTTCCACCAAGAGGTGACGATCATGAAAATGTTCTACGTGATTTATGCGGAAGCGGCGGATGACGATATTATTGCCGCCTTTAAAAAAACAGGATTCAGGGCATACACCAAGATCAGTGGATTGATGGGCGAAGGAGAAGAAACCGAACCGAAACTGGGCACGCATTACTGGCCCGGGAATAATAACGCCCTGATGCTGGCCGTCAGTGACGACAAAATAAAACCGCTTTGTGAACTCGTCAGAAACCTGAAGGTTGAGCATCCGCGCGCCGGTTTGAGGGCGTTTACTTTTCCACTGGAGGAGGAGTGCGTTTAAGTCCTGCTGTGCCCACCCAGGGCGGACAATCGCCGTTTTATTCAGAAGCATCCTCCGACTCACTGCCGGACATGGATTGTCTGCCGCCAGTGTCAAATTGACGAATTAAAAAAAATGTGCAAGATTGCGTCTAACAAAAACGTCTTCACGAATTTCTGGACAACGATTCATCACGGGAAAGGAGAAAGCAAATATGCCGGATGCGGACGGAATCAAAGAAGCCAAAATGTTTCATTGCGACATGCCTCAGGAAACACAGGGTTTTTTTCTCAAGGGATCGAGCTCGCTGGATTGGGGAATGAAAAACAGACTTTCCCGGATATTCAATCCGAAATCAGGCCGCACAGTCATGCTGGCCATTGACCACGGTTATTTCCAGGGACCGACCACCGGACTGGAACGGGTGGATATCAACATTCTTCCCCTGGCGCCTTACGCGGACACGCTCATGCTGACCCGGGGCATCCTGCGCAGTATTATCCCGCCGTCGTTAACCCAGGCCGTGGTTCTGCGGGTTTCCGGCGGCGCCAGCATTCTCAAGGAGCTCTCTAATGAAGAAATCGCTGTGGATATCGAAGATTCCATCCGTCTGAATGTCTGCGCTATGGCAGTGCAGGTTTTCATCGGCGGCGAATTCGAAAGGCAGTCCATCATCAACATGACCAAGATGGTCGATATCGGCAACCGGTACGGCATTCCGACGCTCGCAGTGACGGCCGTCGGCAAGGATATGGCCCGCGACGCCAAATACTTCCGGCTGGCCTGCCGGATCTGCGCGGAACTCGGTGCGCACTATATCAAAACCTATTACGTGGAAAAAGATTTTGAAACCGTAACGTCTTCCTGCCCGGTGCCGATTGTCATGGCCGGAGGCAAAAAGATTCCGGAACTGGAAGCCCTGACCATGGCTTACAACGCCGTGCAAAAAGGAGCCGCCGGTGTGGACATGGGACGCAATATCTTCCAGTCGGATGCGCCGATTGCCATGATCCAGGCGGTGCGCGCCGTTGTCCATGACAACGAAACGCCAAAAAAAGCTTTCGATCTCTACAAGAGTTTGAAAAGATAAAAAAATAAAACATTAAGCAAACTCCCGCGAGCTTGATGCTCGCGGGCTAATGTCCCATCCCGATATTATCGGGGTGGGATAATTCGACCCGCAAACTTTCAGTCGTTGCACTTTTAAAGTTTGAGTTTCACGACAACCAACAAAAACGATGATCATAAAGAACATGAAAGTCGCGTACTGGTACAACAATCAAGATATCCGCATTGAAGACATTCCGACGCCTAAACCGGGGGCGAAGGAAATGCTGGTGAAGGTCATGTCCTGCGGCATTTGTGGCAGCGACATTGTCGAATGGTACCGGCTGCCGCGAGCGCCGCTCATTCAGGGACACGAAATAGGCGCGCAAGTTGTCAGCACCGGTAAGTCCATTACAAAATATAAACCCGGCGACCGCGTTTTTATCGCCCCGAAAGTACCCTGCATGACCTGTCATTACTGCCGCAACGGGCACTACCCGCAGTGTGCCGAGATCAAAGAAAGGCTGCCCGGCGGTTTTGCCGAATACATCCTTGTTCCGGAGATTTTAATAAAAAATGGAACATATCTGCTGCCCGACAGCATTGATTATGACCAAAGCACCTTCATTGAGCCGCTGGCCTGCGTTGTCAGAGCGCAACGGCTGGCCCGCGTAAAAAAAGGACAGACGGTTCTGGTAATCGGCTGCGGCATGTCCGGCCTGCTCAACGTAAAACTGGCCGTCACCAAAGGCTGCCGGATCATCGCCTCCGACATTAACCGCAAGAAACTCGATATCGCCCTGGAAATGGGAGCCCATATTGCTATCAACGCAGCCGATGATATTTCAAAACGGTTGGTAGATCAGACCGGCAGAAAGGCCGATATTGTTTTTCTGTGTGCTTCCGCCGATGCGGCGGTGGAACAGGCATGGCAATGCGTTGACAAAGGCGGCGTCATCGTTTTGTTCGCCGTCCCCGCACCGGATAAAAAAGTGGTTGTACCGGTCAACGACTTCTGGATGAAGGAAATTGCCATCCTGACGTCGTATTACTGCGGTCCTTCTGACATTATTGAAGCAATGAAACTGATAGAGTGGCATCATGTCGCCATCGATGATCTGATCACGCACCGGTTGCCGCTGACGGAGATCGTAAAGGGCTTTCAACTGGTTGCCGACGGCAGGGAATCCATCAAAGTCATCATTAAACCGCAGGAGCAGGCGGCCCTTTAATGTCCATTAACGGACCATGACATCCTTAATGGTCTGCGCTACCTTTTGGTCCTCAAAAAGCTTTTCAATGGTATCGGACAGAACCTTGTCCGCCTGCTGTCCGAGAATATTTTCGGAAAACAAAATATGTTCCCGGCTGTAAGAACTCTTCACCCGCGTTTTGTACAGTATCCTGCCTTGGCCCATATCCGCGATAACGACGGCCAGCGTCATCGTCGTATCGTAGGAATTCGTCAGTTTTCCTTTCCGGCAGATGATTTCCAGTTCTTCTATATTACCACCGATCAGAATTTTGGCCTTGCCCATCGGCATTTTATCTTCTTTCAAATTCCACGGTTCATTGATTTCGGTAATTTTATACCCGGCTTTTTTCAAATATTGCTTTATCCCGTTCGCAACAGCCCTCGTTGCTCTGACATTGCGGGGGAACACCAGGGTTTTTTCGCCGCTGTTTTGAATCACGCGGCCGATGACCAGCGGGTCGTCAATCTGACGTGTATCGGCAAATTCGGAAACGGCCACAACAGCGTCGGATGTCTGCCCGTCATTTTTCACATACGCGGGGATCACCGATTGCTCTGCGTCATAATACATACCGACACTGTAGAGTCTGGGTCCGGCGCAGCCGGATAGACAAAAAACAGAAAAAATCATTACGACGGCGAAAAGACGATATATCGGCTTAAGATTCATAAACACTCCCTTCATTATGATCAATCAGGATCATAAACCCTGACTTTTTTCTTTTTATTTTTGAAAGATATATAATATAATTATAAAAGTTTAGCAAAGTAAAAGATGGGAAGCATTGACAACCTTAACCGATTTTTTAACTCAAAAAATTTAAGGAGGGCATTATGACAGAAGCAACCCAGCAAGCTTTAACCGGCCTGAGAGATCTTTCCATGATCAAATGGTATGTAATTCCTCTTTTGGCTATCGTCTTTTACATTTACACCAAGGAAATCAAAGATGCACGACAAAACGGAGACTGGAATGCGGTTCTCGCCGGCCTGACTATTTTCGGCGTGGATTTCTTCAACGAAACATGGAACGGCTGGGTCATGTACCTGACGCAGCGCTCCGCTTTCTGGACAACCCCCGGCGATACCGCCTTGCGGACACTGGTCGGATGGAACATCGAAATTATGTTCATGTTCTTAATCATCGGAATTATTTTCTATCATACGTTATCCGAAAGCAAAAAAGATAAAATCCTGGGGCTGCCTGAAAAATGGTTCTGGGCAATCAGCTACAGCATCTTTTGCGTTTTTGTCGAATGCCTGCTCAACATCGGAGGCCATCTGGTCTGGGAATATCCTTTCTGGTATCTGTCCTTTAAAGGCGTCTGGCTCATTTTTCTGATCGGCTATTTCCACTTTTTCTGCTTTGCCATTCTGGTCATCAGCCTGAAATCCATAAAGGCCAAACTGACGACCGTTGGCATCATCTACGCCGCGCCGATTATTATGAACGTACTGGCATTTGGATTCTGGGGGTGGAATTATTAGCCGCTAAAGCCCGGAATAGTCGTCATAAATTTTATTATATTTTTCGTGAATCATTTTGCGGTCGAATTCCCAGAATTCGTCAAGCATCTTGGTTTGCTCTTCCTTGTTGAAGTATTCCTGACAGGGATAAAAGAAGTGTTTGTCTTCCTTTTCGATATGCTTGGGATAAAAATTGCCCAGTTGTCTTGCCGTATCAATCAGGCGGAATAATTCGGCCTGATTGCCCTGCAAATATTTATTTTTTGCCTCCACCAGCGCAGCCGTTGTCTTTCTGCCCCAGACATGTTCGTCAAGCAGTTCCTGCATGATGTTCTTCAAATCGGCAGGAAGATCTTTTTTTGCCAGATCCCGGAAAAGAATCTCTTCTTCCTTGCCGTGATGCGTTCGGTCGGCATAGACACGGATAAAATCAACGGCCATATCAATAACCAGCGGATTCACCTTCCGGGTCTTTTCCACCTGATCCATATGGCGCATCATTGCAGTCAGCATTTTTTCGATTAACCGGTGTTCCCACATCAAAGGTCCGATGGGTTTCATAGGTCTGCCTCCTTTTTTTGAACATGATATGTTTCTATATACCATAGAGGAGGATTTTTTTCATTGCCTTCTTATTCATGGGGCAATATATGTTGCATCACCATTGCATTTCTGATAATTTTCAAAAACCAGGCTGGATACGAAAGAATTTGACGTCCCGGCAAAAAACCGCATATAAAAACGTCAGATTTCATTCGTCGCGTGTTTGATGAAAGGACACGACATAATTTATTTGCTATGATCAACCCTGCCCTGAGAAAGAAGATTGATGATGCTTTTAAAAAGAACCCCGCTGTTGATCCTGCTTTGTTTGGTTTTAATCTTTTCCTGCCAGCAGGCCAAAGACCCCGGCCGGAATGACAAGAAACTCAATGTTATTGCCACAATTTTTCCCGTTTACGATTTTGCGCGCCATATCGGCGGTGATAAAATCACCCTCGCCATGCTCTTGCCTCCGGGAACAGACGCGCATCATTACGAACTGAAGCCGGATGATATCATCAAAGTCACCAACGCGGATGTTTTTCTCTTTACGAATTTTGAATTGGAGCAGTGGGCCTATAAAATCATCGGCGCCTCCGATAAAAACACCCGTCTGCAGGCGGTGGAAACCGGGAACGGCGCCATGATGCTGAGGCTGAACAAGGAAGAAGACGATCATGAGGCACATCCTGCCGGTTTTGATCCGCATATCTGGCTGGATATGGATAACGCTCAAAAAATGGTGGACAATATAACGAGTGCGTTTATTAAAAAAGATCCTCGCAACAGTGACTATTACTTGAAAAATGCCGGTGACTACAAACGCCAGTTGGCGGACATGGATCAAAAATACCGGACAACACTGGCCGCCTGTAAAACGAGAACGGTTCTGCATGCGGGTCACTGGGCATTTGCCTATCTGACGTCACGATATCATCTGAAATACATTGCGGCCTATAATGTTTTCGCTGATGCAGAACCGGCACCGCAGAAAATCTTTGCCTTAATCGATCAGATCAAAAATGAAAACGTATCCCACGTCTATTATGAAGACATGATGAATCCGCGTCTGGCAAAAACCATTGCCCGAGAAACGGGCACCGGTCTGCTGAAACTCAATAACGGACACGATGTCACCAGAACGGATCTGGAAAAAGGAGAAACCTTTCTTGCTTTAATGGAAAAAAATCTCGTGAATTTTCAAAAAGGATTACAATGTCCGGAGAAATAATCAAGGTCGATCATCTCTCGTTCTGTTACAACGGGACAAAAGTAATCAACGATATTTCCTTTACCGTCCAGAGAGGAGACTATCTGGGCATCGCCGGTTCCAACGGATCCGGCAAAAGCACTCTGATCAAAAATATACTGGGCATCCTTGAACCTCACCAGGGACATATAACAATCTTTGATCAGCCCGTTGCATCCTTTGATCAGTGGCACAGAATCGGTTACCTGCCGCAAAGAATCAACGCGCTGCATTACCATTTCCCCTGCACGGTCGCGGAAATCGTACAACTCGGCATCAAAAAAAGGAATCCGGATGATCTTAAAAGAACCCTTGATCTGATGGGTATCGCGCATCTTTCCTCCTGCCTCATTGGAGAACTATCCTACGGTGAACAGCAACGGGTCATGCTCGCCCGGGCTTTGATCAGAAAACCGGATTTGCTGATTTTTGATGAACCGACAACCGCTTTGGATCCGGAAACGAGAGATGTTTTCTACGCCCTGACCGCGAAGGCCAATGAGCATGGAACGACGGTTGTTCTTGTTACTCATGACACAGGGACGATTGGAAAATATGCGCGCAATCTTCTCTACCTCGACAAGAAAATAATCTTTTTCGGAACCTTCAGGGACTTTTGCGCATCGCCGGATATGACGGGATTTTTCGGACCGAACAGCCAGCACATGATTTGCCATCAACACGATCAGAAAGGACCCGCAACGCCATGGAACTGAGCGGCATTTTTCAGTATGCATTCGTTCAGAGAGCCTTTCTGGGAGGCATACTCATTGCGGCGATAGCTTCCATCCTGGGCGTATTTCTTGTTCTGCGCCGCTTTTCCCTGATCGGCGACGGTCTTTCACACGTCACGTTCGGAAGTGTCGCCGTCGTCATGCTGCTGGGTATCAGTCCCGCGCATATGACGCTGGCGGCGCTCCCGCTGGTGATGCTGTCGTCGCTGGCCATTCTGAAACTGACAGGTTCAAAACGGATTCAGGGCGACGCGGCCATCGGAATCATTTCTTCCTTCGGTATTGCTGCAGGCATTATCCTGACCAGTATCTCCGGCGGATACAACCTTGATCTTTTCAGCTATCTGTTCGGCAACATTCTGACCGTAACCCTAACGGAAATCTTTTTTGCCATCATCGTTTTTCTGACCGTCGTGGCGACAGTGATCATCCTGTACGATGATCTTCTGGCCATCACATTCGATGAAGAACTGGCCCGAACCATGGGCGTTCAAACCGGAAAAATTAATACGGTTCTCTTTCTGCTCACAGCGGTTGCGGCGGTTTTAGCCATGAAAGTCGCCGGTATTATGCTCGTTTCGGCCATGTTGATTATCCCCCCGCTAACCGCCCTGCAATTGTCTTTAAGTTTCAGAATGACCATTTTTACGTCAATTATTTTCTCAGTATTATCGGTCATATTGGGAATTACGATGGCCTTTTTGTTGAATTTACCGGCCGGAGGAACCATTGTGGTCTTAAACATATTTTTTCTTTTATGTGTTTTTTTCGCCAGAAAATTAATGGCTTTCGGGAGGTGACGCCGAATGACCCTTCCCTTTCAGGCATACCGTTCAAGCATCATTTTCATTATCGCGCTGTTTTGCGGTATGGTTTTCGACGAGGGGCGTCAGGCGGGAAGAATACTTATTCTGCCAGCCCTGATGATTATTCTGACCATTACGTTACTGAGATTTCCACGCGGTTTTTTCCGTCATCCCGCTTCTCTTTTGTTTTCCTCCATCCGGGGCAACCTTTTGAATTATCTCGTTTTGGGAAATTTCATCCTTCTAACCGGTGCCTTTCTGATTCAAAAACAGGAACTCTGGATCGGCCTGGCGCTGGTCGCTGCCATGCCTGCATCGCTGGAAATTATTCTTCTGGGAATATTACTGCGTATTGAGAAGAATTATGTCTTTACATCAATATCGGGAACCTATCTGGGTGCCCTGCTGATCGTGCCTTTAGTCAGCTTATGCTTTTTCAAATATATACAGATAAACTACTGGAACATTGCCGTGCTTATCCTGTGTCTGATCGCCCTGCCGCTGGTTCTTTCCCGGCTGATTGTAGAGAAAGATTGGGACCGGATTCTCAGGAAACATGAAAATACGCTGATCGACTTCTGTCATTTTATCGTTTTTTATGCCATTTCCGCAAACAGCAGCATGTTTTTAAAAAAGCTTTCAGACGATCTTGTGTTTATATCCCTGATCGCTTTAACCAGCACTTTTTTATTTTATTTTCTCATTAGAAGAATCGGTCTCTACTTTCACGGTCAGGAAAACAAGGTGAATTTTTTCATCCTGCTCGGAACCATGAAAGATTACGGACTGGCCGGCGGGATAGCCCTGACCCTTTTTAATCCGGAAGTCGCCGTGCCACCGCTTGTTTTTGCCGTATTTACGTTTATTTACATGAACTGGCTCAGTTTCAAGGCAAGACGCATAGAAGACGATTGCGGCGATGTGTGAAAAACCTCAAATATCAATTTGACAAATTTAAAACACGACCTATTATAAAATACGAACACGTGTTCAGTGTATTCCGATGCTCTTTGTAATCGGAATAAGTCTGTTAAGTATTTTTCAACTTCTCTTGAATGCAGCAAGAAGGTAAAAATCAACTCTCAAAAAAGGAGAATAATTATGGCCATTACATTGCCGGAATTGCCCTACGCAAAAGATGCGTTGGCGCCCGTGATCAGCGCCAATACCCTGGATTTTCATTATGGTAAACACCATAAGGCTTACGTGGACAACTTAAACAAGCTCATTGCGGGAACGGATCTTGATCAAAAATCGCTGGAAGAAATCATCAACATTGCCGCTAAAGATTCCGCAAAGGCCGGCATTTTCAATAATGCCGCTCAGGTCTGGAATCACACCTTCTACTGGAAATGTCTGAAGAAAACGGGGGGCGGCCGTCCCAGCGGCGCCATCGCGGCTAAAATTAATGAAATGTGGGGGAATTACGATAAATTTGTTGAAGAGCTGAAAAATGCAGGCGCCACACAGTTCGGCAGCGGATGGGTCTGGCTTGTTTCGGACAAAACCCGGTTGCAGATAACGAAAACCGCCAATGCCGACACGCCCCTTGCGCATGGTCAGAAAGCTCTTTTGACCATCGATGTCTGGGAACATGCTTACTATCTGGATTACCAGAATAGGCGGCCGGATTATCTTTCCGCCGTGATTCAGAATCTGATTAACTGGGATTTCGTTAATGCCAACCTATAGGCAGGGCGTCTTCAATCGTTAAAACAATAAAAGGAGGCTTTAAAAATGCCTCCTTTTTTATAGGATAAAAACAGACAGGAATGATTATTTCTTTTTATCGACTCTCACTTTAAGCTCTTTCCCGACTTTAAAGAAGGGCAATTTTTTAGGTTCGACCTGAATTTTCGATCCGGTTTTCGGATTTCTTCCGGTATATGATCCGTATTTTTTCACAACAAAACTGCCAAATCCTCTGATTTCAATACGGCCGTTTTTCTTTAACTCATCGGTAAAACCCTTAAAAATGAGATTCACGACATCAATTGCCTTTTTTTCCGTCAGATTTAACTTCGTGCTTAAAGCTTCAATAAGATCGGATTTGTTCATATCTCCTCCTTAAACTGATGGCAACTCATACTAGCCAGATGACACTGTATTTTGATATTCTCTATGCGTGTGTTTATTATTTATTTTTTGGCGAAAGTCAAGGAAATTTTGCTATTTGGACTTGACTGCACTGTCCAGCAATTGACTGATTTCCTTCCGGGTCAGATGGCGCCACTCGCCCTCTTTCAAGGTACCCAACGCAAGATCACCAATCGCCTCGCGCACAAGCAGGGCGACTCTGTAACCGATTTTTTCAAACCCTCTCCGGATAATTCTGTTTTTCCCTTCTTTGAGCGTAAGACGCAACCAGCAGCTCCTGTCGTTCATTTTATCCACTTTGAGATTTTCCGGTTTGAAAAAATCATCGTCAACGTTAATGCCCCTGCTCAGTTGCTGGACATCTTGTCTGGATAAATGTCCCTGGATTTTGACTTTGTAAATTTTTGGTTTCTGAAAACGGGGGTGCTGAATTTTCTGGGCAAAATCGCCGTCATTCGTCAGAAGCAACAGACCTTTGGAATCGTAATCCAACCTTCCCACCGGATAAACCCTCTCCGGCACACTGCCTAGCAAATCCACAACCGTGGGCCTGTTCTGAGGATCATGAAGGGTTGTTACAAATCCGGCCGGTTTATTTAAAACAATATAATATTTTACTTTTTCCGTGGAGATGATCTTGCCGTCAACGCGAATAATATCTTTCTGAGCATCCGCTTTTTCTCCCAGTTTCGTTACGACAACACCGTTGACGCTGACCCGTCCCCGGGTGATTAACTCTTCAGCGTGACGCCGCGAGGTAATGCCGGCCGCTGCAATAACTTTCTGCAAGCGCTCTTTCATAAATCAGGAACTTCTTCTATCTTTTCTTCTGCATTTTCTTCTGCATTTTCATCGTCATGCTGTTTTGCGACAGCCTCTTCTTCTACGATGGTTTCCTGTTCGGACTCGCTGCTTTCCTGATCCGGATCAAGAAGTTCCTGCTGCTGATGAAGTTCCTTTAACTCGCGAATATTGGGCAAATCCATAATGTCTTTGAGGTTAAAGACCTCCAGAAATTTCCGGGTTGTCCCGTAAATAATCGGTTTTCCGGGCACATCTTTACGGCCCACAATACGAACAAGTTTCTTCTCCAGCAGACCTTTGAGCGGACCTCCCACATCCACTCCGCGTATGTCTTCAATTTCCGATTTCACAATCGGTTGCTTATAAGCGATGATGGCCAGGGTCTCTAACGCCTGCGGGGACAGAGACTGCGGTTTGGCGGTTTTGAGCTTCTTGATCCACAGGCTGAGATCGGGATTGGTGCGGAATTGAAAACCGCCCGCAACTTCCTGCAGGAGAATTCCCCCCTGACGGTCATGGTATTCCGAGACCAGTTGATCAATGATTTCCCGTATCTCTGTTTTTTCCACCTCCGGAAAAACGGCGCGAATTCTTTCAGGTGACAACGGGGTGTCGGAAGCAAAAATCAGAGCTTCGATGACGGCTTTAATCTTTTCCATTTACGACTCCACAGCCGGAAATATCCGGATAACACCAAACATTGAAGTTTGATAGGCTTTAATCATTCTGAGTTTGATCAATTCCAGGATGGCTAAAAATGTATAGATAATGCGACGGCGGTCTTTTTTCCCCTTAAGCAGATCTTCAAACGTGATGTTTTTGGTCACCGTCAACTGTTCCATGATTTCGTTGATGATATCGGTCAGCGACAGTTTTTCCAGATCAATTTCCATCAATTCTTTCTTATCCATCTGAGAGATAATACGATGGAAGGCCTCGATCAGTTCAAAAACGCTGACCTCAATAAACTCTTCCTCTTCATCCGTTGATTTGACCTCCACTTCAGGGAGAGCTGCCGCACGGGTGAAGACATCTCTTTCCAGAAGAGGCCGGTTTCCCAGACTGACCGCAATCTCCTTGAAGGTTTTATGTTCCAGGAGCTGTCTGACCAGTTCGGCACGCGGATCTTCCTCTTCCTCTTCGGGTTCTTCAGGCGGCGGTAAAAGCGTTCTGGATTTGATATGAATAAGCGTGGAGGCCATCACCAGATATTCTCCGGCCAGGTCCAGATTCAGCGCTTTGATCATTTTCAGGTACTGGAAATACTGCTCGGTAATCAGCGCAATGGGGATGTTGTAAATGTCAATTTCATTTTTTTTGATCAGATAAAGCAACAGATCCAGCGGACCTTCAAAGATATCCAGCTTGATGGCATAATTCAAACGCTGCTCATTGTCCATAGGATCCATGGGATGACCTAAATTATTATTATCCATGACGGAAATTCAAATCTTCATTGCGGCCCGGACTTCACTCATCGTCTGACGGGCGATTTTTGCCGCTTTTCGATTGCCTTCTTCAATAACTCCGTTGATTTCATCCATGTGACTTACATAATAATCCATGCGCTCGTGAACGGGTTGCAGATTTTCGGCAACGCGCTGGGCCAGCATTTTCTTGCAGTCCGTACACCCTATCCCCGCTCTGCGGCATTCGACATCGATCTCTTTCACCTTCTCCGGTGAAGAATATAATCCATGGAAAGTAAAAACATTGCATATGTCAGGATTACCCGGATCTTTTTTTCTCATGCGCTGAGGATCGGTAAACATGGAGCTGATTTTATGCTGCAGATTTTTACCGCGATCGCTGATGTAAATGGAGTTGTCGTAGGATTTGCTCATCTTTCTGCCGTCGGTCCCCAGCAGCTTCGGAACATTCGTTAAAATCGGTTCCGGGACAGGAAATATTTCCCGGTAAAGGAAATTAAACCGGCGTGCTATTTCCCGGGTCAATTCGACATGGGGAAGTTGATCAACGCCTACCGGAACGCCATAGGCTTTGTACATGATAATGTCGGCAGCCTGCAGCACCGGATAACCCAGGAAACCGAACGTCGATAAATCCTTATTGGCCAGCTCGGTTTTCATTTCCTTGTAGGTGGGATTGCGTTCCAGCCAGGCCAGCGGCGTAATCATAGAAAGCAGCAGAAAAAGCTCCGCGTGTTCTTTGACCGCGGACTGCAGAAACAGAGTGCTCTTTTGAGGATCAAGGCCGACACTGAGCCAGTCGATGACCATGTTGATGACGTTGTCTTGAATGCCTTCCGTGGAGCTGTATTCGCTGGTGATCGCATGCCAGTCGGCCACGAAATAAAAACAGTCGTATTGGCCGCTTTCCTGCAATGCAATCCAATTGCGCAATGCGCCGTGAAGGTTTCCCAGATGCAGCTTCCCGGTGGGCCTCATCCCGCTGAGTATCCTCTTACGCTCCAAAACAACTCCTTTTGCATATGTTACTCGGCATCACAGGCCGTCGATTCCTGTTTCGCCGTACTGTCCCGCCGAGCGTCGCTCGCGGGATAGTTTTCCACGGCTTATGGCTGTGGAATCATTCGACCAGCAAGCTTCCGTTAACGACGTTTGTGAAGGTTGGGTCTCATGGCAACTGACAAATTTCAATGCTTCGTTTTTAAAAATTCGGGTCTCACTAACGAACTAAGGCCTCCGGCTATGACAGAATACGGAGGCCTTAGTTTTAAAGAACCAATTGATTTGTTATTTAACTTTACCGGCCAGTTCTTTGCCTGCCTTGAACTTAACGACTTTCTTCGCGGGAATCTTGATCGTTTTGCCGGTCTGAGGATTCCTGCCCTCTCTGGCTTTTCTTTTAACCACCGAGAACGTGCCAAAGCCGACCAGAGCCAGTTTGCCGCTTTTCTTGAGCTCTTTCGTTACCGCATCCTGGAAAGTATCCAGAGCCTTGCCTGCTTTATCCTTGGTAATGCCTGCTGATTTCGCTATAACCCCGATTAATTCTGCCTTCGTCATCTTCTAAAATCCCCCTTTCGTAAAATCAAATTTTGAATTTTATTATCAACCGCCTTCGCGGCCATAACCAAAACCATTTGAAACAGATAAATCGCTCTGGCAAACATCACGAAAAATGCTTCGTTATTCTTTATTTTGCAAACTAACGTTACTCAAACCGGCTTGTTCTCTGGTTTAGAAAGGAGCCATCCCCCTCAAGCTCGCGCTACGACTAGCACAATAAAGATTAACAATCAAGAAAAAAATGTTTTTTTAATGCTTTTTCCCGTCCGTGTGTGCTGCGGCGATGGCATCCTGATCGTCGTGCTGCCTGCACCGCCAGTGTCCCATGGAAGTCGGCAATCGGCTGCCATGCTTTACAAAAGGTACCTGTTATGTTAAGACCTGCACCTTATTTTTTGCGGGGGTCTATGCAGAGCGTCCATTTCGAAAAAATAAAGTCCTGGTTTTCACTCTCCCGTCCGGCGTTTCACACCGTCGGTATCCTCCCGTTTATTCTGGGAACGATTCTGGCATATAAGATCAACCTTGTCTTCGACCCGGCTGTGTTTGCGCTGGGTGTTTCGGCGGTTATCCTGATCATGCTTTCTACCTATCACATGGGAGAATACTTTGATTACCGGGAAGATGAAATATCTCAGCGGTTGTATAAAAGCAGGTTTGCAGGCGGATCAGGCGTCGTTCCGGCAAAAACAGTGAAACGTTCGGTGGCTTTACGGACCGGATTGATCTCCTTTATTATCGCCGGGATCATCGGACTGACTCTTCAATTTATCCTGAAGACAGGCCCCTATACCCTGCTTTTAGGCTGTCTGGGCGCTTTTCCAGGGTTCTTCTATTCCACCCAACCGGTCAGGCTGGTGCAGAAAGGCGTTGGGGAAATTTTTATCGGTTTCTGTTACGGATGGCTTCCGGTTGCCTCTGCCTATTATATACAAACCGGCTTCGTTCATTCGGTCATTCACTGGATCACCGTCCCCATCGGCCTGACGATCTTCAACGTGATCTTCCTCAACGAGTACCCGGATTACGAAGCGGACAAGGCCACCGGCAAGAAAAACCTTCTTTATCGCCTGGGGAAACGCAAGGGGAAAGTACTCTTCTTCGTTTTTTCTCTCCTGGCATCGACGGCCGTGTTTTCCTCTCCCGTTTTCGGAGTGCCGTTCAAAGCGGTTTATCTCTATCTGCCTGTAGCGATTGTATCTTTATTTATTGCCGTAATGATGTTACGTGATCAATACGAAAACAGAAAAACCATGGAGCTATTGTGCGGTCTGAATATAGCGGTTAACCTGGGAACTTCTCTGGTTTATATTCTGGCATATATTTAAGCGAAATGACGAACGTTAAAAAGAAGGTCAAAGCATTTTATAATCCTCCCTCGTTACTGCTCAAGCAACTGGGCAGTTCTCTGTTGATGGCTTATCTCAATAATTGGAGAAACTATCCTCGCTGGGGCTTTCAATACGGTTTCCGGTCCATCCCGGTGGCCAACGGCGCCTTGGGGATGGGCTGCATAGGTTATCCGGGACATCCCGTATGGGAAGTCACCGGCGCGTGTAATCTGAAATGTATTCATTGTCATGCGGTAAGCGATAAGGCGGGCAAAGATGAATTGTCCACCGACGAAGGCAAAAGACTGATTGACAGCATTGCCTCTGTAAGTGCATTCCGCACCCTGGTTTATACAGGCGGCGAACCGCTGGTGAGACCCGATATTTTCGAGCTGCTCCGGCACTCGCAGCAGGCCGGTCTCGCCAACATCATCGCCACGAACGGCACGCTGATCGACGAAGAAATGGCTTTTAAACTCAGAGATCACGGTGTGGTCTGTCATGCGATCAGCCTGGATGCTGCTACCCCTGCCATTCACGACATGGTCCGCAATAAACCCGGTGCCTTCGACCGGACGCTTCGCGCTATTAAAGCCACAAAGAAGGCCGGCATCCTTTTGCAGATCAACACGACGGCTATGGAATACAATATGCCGCACCTTCCCGAACTGATCGATTTTGCAGACCGTTGCGGTGCCGGCATCATGCTGATGTACCAACTGGTCGCCGTGGGCCGGGGTGAAAAAATCGAAAAAGCCACGTTAAAGAAAAGTGCCAACAAACATTTAAGTGAAATGATCGCTGAAAAACAGAAAAACGCAACAACCATTATTGAACCGGTTGCCGGTCCTCAGTATTGGCCGTACCTGCTGGAAAAAAAGGGATTCACCGAAGGACTCCGGCTGAAACTTGCCGGTAAAGTGTTTCACGGTTGCGCAGCCGGACGCGGTTTTGTGTACGTCAAAGCCAACGGCGATGTCTGGCCCTGTCCTTTCGTAGAGGTTAACGCCGGCAATATCCGTGACAGAAATTTTAAGGCCATTTACGAAGAGTCGCCCGTATTTCAGAATTTGCGGCGCCGGGAAGAGCTTTTAAAAGGCGCCTGCGGCGAATGCCATTACAAAACCGTCTGCGGCGGCTGCCGAGGACGGGCGCATGCCTACAGCGGAGATTATCTGCAAGAAGATCCCCGATGTTATATCCGGGAAACAACCCAAAATCATTCGTAGCTTTTCTCAAGGATCGCCATGAATCCGGACGAAACAAGAAGCTTCTGCCTTTGCGTCGTGCAAGCCCCTCCCTGACGTGGAACAGCTCTAGCGGCCATGCGCTGGAAAAACGGATTTATTTCTTCAGCAGCAAGTAGAGTTCGCCTCTTTCCTTCAGCGTGCCGGCCGTCTTTTCCGCTTTTTCACCGAATCCGCAAAACAAATCCACCCTACCGGGTCCCTTGATGGCGGCGCCTTTGTCCTGACTGAGCACAAAGCGGGAAAATTCGACCCTCTCCTTGACATGTCCATCCGTATTGAAAACAGGCTTGCGCAAACGGATGAAGGCCAGGGCTCCTTCCGGGAAATATTCCGGATCGGTCGCAATCGTTCGGTCCGGTGTTACCGTTTCGCCCAGAGATCCAACGGGATCTTTTTCCAGAAAGCGAAAAAATGTGTACCGTTCGTTATGGCTTAAAGCCTCATAAATTTCCTCGTCACGTTTCCCCCGTAAAAAATCATGACGGTACGTGACTTCATGATGCTGTATCGTGCCTTTGTCCAGCAGGAACTTCGTAATGCTGCGGAAAGGCCGGCCGTTGGTATTGGCAAAACCGACCGTCAGAAGGTCCCCGTTTTCCAGTTTGATTTTGCCGGACCCCTGGATGTGCAGAGAAAATAAATCCACCGGATCCGAAACCCAGAGGAGTTCAAGGTTTTTGCCCCGGAGAACACCGTCGACATCAATTTCCCGGCGGCTGTAATAGGGAACAAATTTGTCGTTCTGCATCCGTCCGATCCGGGTTCCCTTTCTCACCAGATCAGGCGGTACCCGATACAGCGGATATTTGTATTTCTCTGTTTTTTGCAGAGACCCTTCCAGGAGCGGTTCGTAATAACCGGTAAAAAGCACACGGCTTTCATCATCCGTCCCGGTGACCTGATAAACATCGAATGCTTCGGCCATCCTTTTTCCCAATGTCTCCGGATCCTTCGCATCGCCTAACAGGGCGCGAAAAGCGAGAAGCGTTTCCTTGAACTGCTGCGCGTCAATCTGCCTGTCTTCGATCTGATAAACGTTATTGCGTCCGCGGCCCTCATAAAAACGGATGCTGCGGTCAATCGCTGTTTCTAGCGATGCAGGCTCCAAATCATCACTGAAAGCAACCTGCGTGGCATCCACAGGAATCAGCGAGTCCAGCGTTTTGAAAGACGGTTGGGAAACGGCACGCATGCAACCGCCGAGAAAGAAAGCCATCAAGATTAGCAGCAGGATTTTCAGTGAATATCTCATAGTTCCACAATCATCGCCACTTCATCACAGTAATCCGGGTATTTGGAACAGCGGAAGCAATCCGACCAGATTTTCTCCGGCAGCAGGTTCCGGTCGATTTCTTTAAATCCAAGCTTGAGAAAAAAATCTTTTTTATACGTCAGCGTAAAGACCTTGAAGAGCCCCAGCGTAATGGCCTCGGAGATGCAGGCCTCCACAAGCACCCGGCCGACGCCTTTTCCCCGGTGGGACTCCTCAACATACAGCGACCGGATTTCCGCCAGGTTTGCCCAGATAATATTCATCGCGCATATGCCGATAATTCGGGATTCATCCTCATCATAATAGACGAAAAAATCCCGCAGAGAACCATAGATGTCCATCAGAGAACGCGGCAGCATCTCCCCTTTGCCCGACGATAAATTGATCAGGCGGTGAATGATTTTGACGTCATCGATGCGCGCTTTTCTCAGCATGTGTCTCCTCCCGATACTTTGAGGTTATGTGAGCCGGCGTTTTGGAGCATTTCGCGGGCATGCTCCCGCGTTGTCGGTGTCACATCGACGCCGCCCAGCATTCTGCTGATTTCTTCTATTTTCTGCTCGCTGTCAAGCTCGTTTACAAAAGTGAGCGTTCGGCCCTTCACCACTTTTTTGGAAACGAACATGTGTTTATCTCCAAAGCAGGCGATCTGCGGCAAATGCGTAATGCAGATGACCTGATGATTGGCGGACACAGCTCTCAATTTTCTTCCGACAATTTCCGCCACCGCACCGCCAATGCCGTTGTCCACTTCGTCGAAAACCATGGACAATACCGACCCGGTGCCGGAGAGAACATTTTTCAGGGCCAGAATAATTCTGGACAATTCCCCTCCCGAAGCCACCTTATTTAGCGGTCTGGCGTCTTCGCCTTTGTTTGCCGAAAGATCAAATTCGATATCGTCGGCTCCCCTAGGCCCGAAGAAATCCGTGTTGTCGTCGGCACGGTTTTTAAAATGAACAAAAAAAGAGGCGTGCGGCATATTCAAAGCGCGTATTTCTTTCCCGACTTTGTCCTCCAGCGTCTTCGCCGCTTTCTTTCTGCTTTCGGACAGATTCCGCGCGCTCTGCCGGAGTCTGCTTTTCACCGCTTCTTCTTCCCGGATCATTTTCTGCAACTCTTCATCCAGCGAGGAGACCTTCCGGAGGGCTTCCTCCATGTCCTGTTTTTTTTGAAAAACGGCTTCCAGGGAACCGCCGTATTTTCTTTTCAAACGATGGATCAGATCAAGCCGCTCCTCGATGGCGGCAAGCCGTTCGGCATCGAAAAAAAGGCCCTTGCCGTAATCGCGCAGAAGCAGAGCCGCTTCCTGCAGCGCGACAAAATTATTTTCCATCTCGGCTTCGGAGATTTTTAGACCGGCGTCTATTTTTTTTATTTCTTTAATCTGACGCTGAACTTCTTTTAACATGACGATGACGGAGTTTTTGTCGCCGTAAAGCAGATCAAAGGCATTACCCGCCCATTCGGAAAGCCTCTGGATGTTGACCAGAACCTTTTTTTCATCCGACAGTACCGTATCCTCGTTCGGTTGCGGATTAATATCCTGAATTTCCTTCAACTGAAATTCATACAACTCCGTTCTTGCGTCTGCGCTTTTGCTCAACTCCTCTAGTTTTTCAATTCCAGACCGGATCTGCTGATACTGATTGAAATGTTCCGTGTAGACCGCGCGCTCAGACAGGCAGCCGCCAAACTCATCCAGAATATCAATATGATTTTCAGCAGCCAGAATGATCTGATGTTCATGCTGCCCGCAAATATTGATCAACCGTTCGCTGACGGCCGCCAAATTGGCCAGGGTTGCCGCCTGTCCGTTGATAAAAACTTTATTTTTGCCCGTATGGGAGATTACCCGGCGGATAATCAACTCATCCGAAACAGGAAAACCCATGGCGTCGATTTTGTCCCGCAGGGGCTTATCGGCTGAAATATCAAAAACCGCTTCGACGGTTGCGGTATCCGCCTGCGTTCTGATCATCTCCGACGTTGCTCTGTCTCCCAGAAGCAGACTCACCGCGCCGATGATGATGGATTTTCCCGCGCCCGTTTCTCCGGAGAGAACGTTCAGTCCTTCACCGAACGTAACATGCAGTTCGTCGATAATGGCAAAATTTTTAATGCTCAACTCGTTAAGCATTTTTTCTTTTATGCGCTCCCGAAGGTAAATCCCCCCAGCCGAGCTTGGAACGCAGGATCTCTCCGTAGCTGCGGTATGGGGAAAGAATCAGCATCGTGGCATGCCTTGATTTTTTCACGATCACGACATCGCCGGATTTTATTTTATGCGTTTCCTGACCGTCCAGCGACAGCATTGCGCCTTTGTCTTTGGACCAGAGGGTAATCCGAAGATGAGCATCCTCTGAAAAAATAATCGGTCGGTTTGTCAGGGTATGGGGGCAAATGGGATTGATCAGGATCAAATCTTTTCCGGGAAATACGATGGGACCTCCGGCCGACAACGAATAAGCGGTTGACCCGGTAGGCGTGGAAACGATCAAGCCGTCTCCCTTGTAAGTTGTCAGATATTCCCCGTCCACTTCCACTTCCAGTTCATTCATTCTGGATAAATCGCCGCGGTTCATGACAACATCATTTAAAACACTGCCAATGCCGGCCACGGTTTTCCCGTGTTGTACACTGACATCAAGCATCATTCTCTTTTCGGTCACAAATTTTCCCTTGAGAATCAATTCCATGGTAGAATGGATTTCATTTAAGTTCACTTCCGTAAGGTAGCCGAGGCCGCCCATATTGATGCCCAGAATAGGAACCCGGTGAACAGCCAGATAACGCGCCGAGCGCAGTATCGTACCGTCGCCGCCCAGAACCACCGCCACTTCCGCTTTCCTTGCCAGTTCACTCCAGCTGTATCCGCCGTCCGAAAGAATTTTCCCGGAAATCTCCGTCTCCAGAAACACTTTTGCGCCTCGTTCTTCCAGCCACTTTTTCAAAGATCGGACGTGGTCTGCAATTTTTTCTTTTTCAATATTGGCGGCAATGCCGATTTTTTTGATTTTCATTGATTTCACCCTTGAAATATGAAGGTCCCTAACACAAAAAAAAACCTCTGTCCACGGATAAATAGTCTGCGGATGCATTTATAAACTGATTGATATTTAAGAGAAATCCGGAGTCATTACTTCTTGACACATCCGGCCCGGATAATATAGGCTGCGGCAAAAATGGGGATTGAAAAATGGGTTTACTCAAGGGTGGTTTTACCTTCTCGCGTTTCAGCGTCGATGGCCAGTTACCGCAGGCCTTTTTAAATTTTGTCAACAACCGGATCCGGGCCAATTCTTTTAAAAATTCATTCAAGTCGACGGAAGAAAAAACCATGGGATGGGTTTCTTTAACCGACATACTGGATACCGATTTTAAGAATGCCAATTATTCACTGGGCGCCTACCTGATTTTTTCCTTGCGCATTGACCGCAAGCTCATCCCGCCGAAGCTCTTGAAGATCAAACTGATGGAAGAGGAAAGGCGTTTTCTTGCCGAAAGCGGCAAGAATAAAATATTCCGGCAACAATCAACGGCTCTGAAAGACAAGGTTAAACTTGATCTGCTGGCCAAACTCGACGCCATCCCTTTTTTTTACGATGTTTGCTGGGCGGTGGAACAAAATACACTTTATTTTTCTTCACTTTCCGACAAGGTTATCGATGATTTCGCGGATTTATTTAAAAAAACGTTTGCATTGAATCTGAAACGCTTTTCCCCGCAGGAAAATCACCTGATCAGAAAGGATGCGGATCCAGCCGAATCGACGTCCTTGATCGGCCGCGAGTTTCTCACCTGGCTGTGGTTTAAATCGGAAGAACGTAACGGCAGAATCGTGCTGCCGAACAAAGAGGAATGTGAAATTCATTTTCTGAAAAGAGTTTCGCTGGAAGCCGGCGAAGGCGAATACTCTCAGGGTGTCGTCTGTCACGGCATTCACGCAGAACTCAAGGAAGGCAAGGAAGCAATCCGCCAGGGGAAGAAAGTCAAGGAAGCGGGAATAAAATTGCTTCATAACAATAACGAATGGGATTTTATGTTCAAAGCCGATTCGTTTGATTTCCAGTCGCTGAAAATGCCGCAAACCGACTGGCAGGATACGCCGGAAGACCCGTCAGGCAGCCTGCTGGAGAGAATCTATCTGATCGAAAATGCCGTAAAAACCATCGATACCATCTATGAATCTTTTCTTCACATCAGGCAATCGCCGCAGTGGAAGGAAAAAGAACTCAAACTGCTTCACAAGTGGCTGGAAAAAAATCCCAAAGATTAAATCGTTATTTATCTTCTCTTTTTTTATCCTCGCCGGATAAACGCGTGATGATCCGACCGGGAATTTCATCCAGCGGTAACTCATCACAGGCCGCTCCCAGTTTAACCGCCTCTCCGGGCATCCCGTAAACGACAGACGTGGCTTCATCCTGGGCAATGGTATATGCTTTATTTTGCCGCATGGCCAGCAGGCCGTCCGCGCCATCGGCTCCCATACCCGTCAAAAGAACACCCATCGCATTGGCTCCAGCGTGTTTGGCCACCGAATGAAAAAGAACATCGACGCTTGGTTTCTGATGATGAACCATCGGGCCTCCCTTGATTCTGACCTGATAAAATGCTCCGCTGCGCTCCAGAAGCATATGATATCCGCCGGGAGCAATCAGAGCCAGTCCGGGAGCCGCCGTATCGCCGTCTTTAGCTTCGCGCACTTCGATTTTACACAACGCATTCAGTCGCTCGGCAAAACTGGCCGTGAAATACGCCGGCATGTGCTGGACCACGACGATTCCGGGAATATTCATGGGCAGCCGGCTGAGGATTTTTTCAATGGCAATGGTACCGCCTGTGGATGCCCCTATGGCAATGACCTTATGGGTCGTCTTGAGTTGAATTTTATATCCCGGAACGCTTTCTCTTTCCACCAATTCAACAGCCGGTTTGGCAATTTTGGCCCGTGCTGCCGCGCGTATAGCTTCCACCAGGCGTACGGAAAGATCTGCAGTGGACAAACTCGATCCCGGTTTACAGATGACTTCCACAGCTCCGAGTTCCAGGGCTCGTATCGCGTTCTGACTGTCGCGGGGGGTCAGAGAACTGACCACCACAACCGGCATCGGATAGAATTTCATCAGCTTGGACAGAAAGGAAAGGCCGTCCATTCTCGGCATTTCAATATCCAGGGTAATCACGTCGGGCTTAAGACGGACAATCTTGTCACGCGCAACATAAGGATCAATGGCGCCTCCCACCACTTCGATGTCTTTATGGCGGGACAACTCTTCCGTCAATACTTTGCGAACAAGCGCCGAATCATCAACAACCAGAACTTTGATCAATCGTTTATCTCCTGGTCCGAAATGTAGTCATCCACAAATAATTTGATATCTGCCCGCCCCTGATTAAAATTTAAAATCACGACGGCCGAAGGTTTACTCTTTTCCTCTTTCAGCAATTCATCCCTGCCGAGATGTCTGGGGCTTTGAATCTTGTATCCTCCCGCTTTTCTTCGACCGAGCGACGGCACAATGTTTCCGCAGATGATATTGGCAATCTCGCCGAGGGCATCTTTTTTCTCCTGGAGGCTTGGATGATCGCTACTTAAAATATTCGAAGCAATGGCTGAAAACAAGCCCCCTCTGCTTGCGATCACCAAACGTCCGTTGTAAGCGCCATGAAATTCAACCTCAGCAGCAGCATCCGGCTCCAGAGCAGCCTGGCTGTCTTTGAGTTCCGGTTCAAGGTACATAAAACAGATATCTTCAAACGTTTTAATCGTGGCTTCTTCCAGAATCTTTTCAATCTTCGTTTTCATGGCTAACCCCCGTAACTTCAACGATAACTTCTTTAAGAACCTCCGGTGTAAACGGTTTATGGATAAATGTAGCGCCCAATTCCAGCATTTTTTCTATTTTACCCGGATCGCTTTCCGAACTGATGACGATGACCGGAAGGTTCTTATACTGATCATTTTCTCTGACTTTTATCAGCATTTCCTCACCGTCCATTACCGGCATGTGAATATCGATCATCGCCAAATCCACCCAGTGATCCTGTAAAACGTGCAGTCCTTCTTCTCCGTTTTTCGCTTCCCAGATATCACCCAAAGGCAGCCCCGCCAGTTTCAATGTTTTTATGATGATAGTTCGCATAACAGAGCTGTCATCAACCACCAGAGTATTTAAGGCCATTTCACTCTCTCCTGTCTAATCTCTTTAGCATTTCATTTCTCATTCCAAGAAATCCTTAAAGTTGTTTGAGGAAAGTTTGAGACTTAATCAGCATCTTTCCGCTTTCCAATTCCAGCGTGACGGTACGCGAACCGTAACCGCCCACGTCATAAGCTTTCAGCATGAGACCTTCATTCCATAAATATTTCCGTAAACTGACAAAATTGCGGCGGCCAATCTGGAAAAAATCCTCATTTTCGTTGAGTTTTGAACTTGATCCCCCGGCTACCCGGATGATCAGATCGCTTTTTCGTGAACCTTTCTGATAAAATTTATCCATCATGGCTTTCATTCCGCTGTCCACGTATAAATAAGGATTGCCTGCTGCCTTGTTTTGGTCGATCCCGGAATCCGGCATCATACAATGCAACAAACCGCCCGTCTTTTTTCTGAAATCGTAAACCGTCACCCCCAGACAGCTGCCCAGCGCATATGTAATCAACATATCGGCACTCTCGTCGGATATCTTCAGGTCGGCAACTCCAACTGTATAGACCATATTACTTCACGTCCGTTCTAACCTTTCCGGTTTTTTTGACGACCGAATGCGCCTTCCTGATCTTTTGATAAACGGCCGGCCTCATGTAACGATACTCGTGTTGGAGGAAGCTCAGGCTTTCCGAATGTCCGACCATGAGATACCCATCTTCTTTTAAAAGATGCCAGAACCTGCCCACGAGTTTTTCCTGTGTCGATTTGTCGAAGTAAATCATCACGTTGCGGCAGAAAATAACGTCAAAAGGCCCCTTCATCGGCCAGTGTTCCATCAGATTGAGCTTGGCAAAACTGACCATCGACTGTATTTTGGGAATCACTTTGTATTTATAACCTGATCCCGTATCTGTTTTTTGAAAATACTTGTGTTTCAAGTGACGCGACATTATTGCGAGACTTTCCTCATCATAAAGACCCTGCCGGGCTTTTTCCATCATCCTATCCGAGATATCCGTCGCCAGTATTTTAATATCGAGTGTGGCGGTATCAGGAATGGATTCCAATAAAACGATGGCAATCGTGTACGGTTCTTCACCCGAAGAACATCCGGCACTCCAGATTCTGACCGGACCCTTAACCCAACCGGGAATAATTTCGTGTTTCAAAAAATCAAGGTGCTCTGATTCCCTGAAAAAATTCGTCTTGTTGGTGGTGAGGATGTCCACCATCGCCCCGATTTCCGTTCCGCTCTTATCGTTGGCAATATGCTTCAGGTACTGATTAAAATCATGAAATTTCAAGTGCCTGAGCCGTTTGATAAGCCGGGCCTTGACCAGTTCTTCCTTGCCTTCGTGAAGATCGATTCCGGAAATCTGATAAACCAGTCTGCTGATTTTATCAAATTGCTCGGAAGTAAGTTTTAGAGAATAATAATCCGTCGAAAGATTATTCCATTCCGAATGCATAATATCTTTTCTTTTGTGTTGGCAGATTTCTACTTGTCCGAAAAAAATTTCATAACGACCGGTACGAACTAGAAATTCTGCAATATATCATGATCCTTATCATCCAGCGGTATGACCTTGCGGGGATCAGGATGAAGACCGGCTGACGCTTTATCACCTTTTTTCCCTGGAGCGACATCCGGCAGACGATATTCCGTTTTTTTAATGGCATCCGGACCGGCCGTTAATGCAACGGTCTTCGTCAGTCTGAATCCGGCGACCATGGCCCGCATTTCCTCGGACTGCGAAGACATCTCCTCGGCGGCGCTTGCCGATTCTTCCGCATTCGCCGCGTTCTGCTGCGTCAGCTGGTTCATCTGTTCCACCGCCTTGTTCACCTGGTTGATCCCCTGATCCTGCTGCTCCGATGCGGCCGCGATCTCCGCCACCACCTGACTGACCTTGTTGATCTTCTCGGTGATCTCCTGGAAATTCGTTAAAACCTCCGTGTTGATAGTGACACCGTTCTCCGAATTTCTGACCGCCTCTTCTATCAGACTGGCCGTGTTCTTTGCCGCTTCCGCGCTCCGCATCGCCAGATTTCTCACTTCTTCCGCAACCACCGCGAATCCTCTTCCCGCATCTCCGGCACGCGCCGCTTCCACCGCAGCATTCAACGCCAGAAGGTTCGTCTGAAATGCAATCTCATCTATGGTTTTTACAATCTTCGATGTGGCATCCGAAGATGATTTAATCTGATTGATGGCCGATGACATCCGGCTCATGCTCTCCACGCCCCTCTCCGCACTGCCCCGAGCCTGTTCCGCAACCCCTTTCGCCTCTCTCGCGTTCAGGGTATTCTGCTTCGTCATGGACGACATTTCCTGCAGGCTGCTGGAAATCTCTTCCAGAGAACTCGCCTGCTCGCTGGCTCCCTGAGATAACGACTGCCCGCCGGTGCTTACCTGGACGCTTGCCGACGCTACCTGATCCGCACTGATCGCAACCTGTTGCAGAGCCCCGTCGAGATTGTCCACGACCATATTAACGGATTCCTTGATCTTGGCATGACCGCCTTTATAGTCGCCGGCCATTCGCGCGGTCATGTCTTTGTCGGCTACCTTCGTCAGCACCAGGGCCGCCTCATTGATCGGATTCATGACAGCATCCAGCGTATCGTTAAAAGCCTGAATGATTTGACGAAAAGATCCCTGATAAGGCGTGACATCCGCCCTGTTTTGAAGATTACCTTCCAAAGCGTTGAGGCAACACCTCTTGACTTCATTGCTCATCGAACCTATGGCATTGATCATTTTAATAAGTGCGGGACCGATTTCATCCTTACTGTCCGTCACTTTCGGCTCAACATCGATATTGCCCTCTGATATCTGCTGCATACTGTATACAATATTTTTTTGCAGATTGTCTGCAAACATATCCATGGATCGGCTTAAACTGCCGATTTCGTCCTTTCTATTCATTTTCAGGCGTTTAGAGAGATGGCCTTTTTCAATCTCCTGCATCATCAATACGATTGTCTTAATCGGCCTTGTAATGTTTCTATGAACCATCGTCCCCAAACCTATTAAGGCAAGAGCGCCGAAGCCTGAAAATATCCACAAAATACCGGACCAGCCGCCCCTGCCTTTGACGTACTGTTTCACCCTGGTTTCGTTTTTGTTGACACTGTATTGATTCAAGTTTTTAACTACCGCAAGAGCTTTTCTGCCTGCTTCGTTCAAATAACTTTTATCGGCAAGAATACTGTTTGCATCATCATTTTTCCCTTCATCCACCGCTTTGATTACCGCCTTATAACCGCGCTGGATTTCAGGCCACGCTACCTCAAATTCGGAAAGATATTTCTGTTCTTCAGAATCTCTTTTTGAGCTTTTCAAGGACTGAAAAGAATTCTCTGTAGATGTGATTCCTTCCTGAATTTGTATGAGAGCATTTTCCCGCGCCGCAGGGGAGTTGACATAAAGATGAAGATCCTTCTCCATATTGACGAGACCGACCTCGATGGTTCCAATATTTTTTATATCGTTCACATAATCACGATAGTTTGAATCGAGCATACGCAATGCTTTCATTCTTACCGCCGCACCAGATAGCATCATCGCCGTTACCACTACAAAAATAATAGCAAATACACCGGCAAGCTTAACCCCCATTTTCATGTTATTAATCATTTCGCCCTCCGATTAAAGTTTCACTTATACTATCTTGGTTTAATTCAATAAAGGCATCCCCTGTCTGCAGAGAATAAATTTCTTCTTGTTCACCTTAAATGAACATTCTGTCAGAAGTCTTTTGGTTCATAGGCAATGCTTTCTCTTTCAGTATATCCTGAACCCGTGAGTTTAAATCCGGCGACCATGGCCCGCATTTCCTCGGACTGCGAAGACATCTCCTCGGCGGCGCTTGCCGATTCTTCCGCATTCGCCGCGTTCTGCTGCGTCAGCTGGTTCATCTGTTCCACCGCCTTGTTCACCTGGTTGATCCCCTGATCCTGCTGCTCCGATGCGGCCGCGATCTCCGCCACCACCTGACTGACCTTGTTGATCTTCTCGGTGATCTCCTGGAAATTCGTTAAAACCTCCGTGTTGATAGTGACACCGTTCTCCGAATTTCTGACCGCCTCTTCTATCAGACTGGCCGTGTTCTTTGCCGCTTCCGCGCTCCGCATCGCCAGATTTCTCACTTCTTCCGCAACCACCGCGAATCCTCTTCCCGCATCTCCGGCACGCGCCGCTTCCACCGCAGCATTCAACGCCAGAAGGTTCGTCTGAAATGCAATCTCATCTATGGTTTTTACAATCTTCGCCGTGGCATCCGAAGACGTTTTTATCTTATTGATGGCCGACGACATCCGGTTCATGCTCTCCACACCTTTATCGGCGCTTTCCCGGGCACCTTCGGCCACACCTTTTGCCTCTCTCGCGTTCAAGGCATTTTGCTTCGTCATGGACGACATTTCCTGCAAACTGCTCGATACTTCTTCCAGAGAACTCGCCTGCTCGCTGGCTCCCTGAGATAACGACTGCCCGCCAGTGCTTACCTGGACGCTTGCCGACGCTACCTGATCCGCTCCGATGGCCACCTGTTGCAAAGCTCTGTCCAGATTTTCAACAGCCAGATTAAGCGATTTCTTGATCTTGGCATGACCGCCTTTATAGTCGCCGACCATGCGCGCTGCCATGTCTTTGTCGGCAATTCTCTCCAGCACGGCAGACGCTTCATTGATCGGATCAATCACCGCATCCAGCGTCCGGTTGACGCCTTGCACAATACCCTGATAAGCTCCTTTATAGTCCTGTTCATTACCGCGCACATCGAGTTTGCCTTCCGTGGCCGATTTGGTCAGCATGTCCACCTCATTGAGCAGACTATTGATGGTTTCGATAATTTTTTTCAGTGCCGGTCCGATCTCATCCTTTTCGTCAATAACGACCGGGGCAACATTAATATTACCCTCGGATATCTGCTGCATGTTGAATATGATATTTTTCTGAAGATGATCGGCAAATTCATCCATGGCATTGGCCAGCAGGCCGATCTCGTCCCTGCGTTTAATGTCGAGTCGATTGGAAAGGTGTCCCTTTTTCATCTCCGCCATCATCTGCACGCCTTTTTTCAGCGGTTTGGTAATGGATTCGGTCAGAAAGACGATCGTGACAATCGCCAGGGCTATCGCAATCGCCGATAAGATCAGCATGATGCTCGAAAGCCCCCCGACATTGTCAATCGTTGCTTTAACCGCCGATTCATTCTTATTGACACTGTAATTATTGAGGTCGCGAAGCGTAGCTGAGGTTTTCTCCCTTGCCTGCATAGCAGCGCTTCCGGCCCCTATGAACTGGTTTATGTCATTCTGTCTGCCTTCATCCACCGCCTTCATGCCTTCCTTGTAACGGCGTTGCATTTCGGACCACGCCGATTCAAAATCGGCAATCAGTTTCTTTTCATCAACATCGATGCTTCTATTTTTATAGGACTGCATCGTGCCATCCACCGAACTGATGGTCTCATTGATTTCCTTACTCATCTTCTGCCGATCCGCCGGTGCACCAAAGTATCGATAAATGTCTCCTCCCATTTTTTCGAGGCTGACTCTGACATTCCCGATGTCACGGATATTGATTTCATACTGGCGATGCACCGAATCCACTTTGTGCACGACGTCGTTTCGTACTTTAATACCGTATAGAATCACTGCCGCCGCTATAAGACAAACGGTAACAATGCTTCCTATCAGCTTAACTCCCACTTTAATATCGTTCAGCATGCTTATCTCCCTTCCTGTAGCGTCAGTTTCAAATCGTTATGGAATATTGACGTCCTATAACTCGGCCATGGCGTCTTTGCCTTCTCCGGCAGCAGCCTTCTTCATATTGATAATATCGGAGGCGGTTATGACTTTTTCAATATCCAGGAGCAGGCGGACGCGTCCGCCGGTTTTGCCCACTCCCAAAAGATATTCCGGATTAACATCGCCGCCGAAAGAAGGTGTATCCTCAATATCCCCGGATGCAATATTAATCACCTCAGAAACTTTATCGACCAGAATACCCATCATCATACTGGTGGTCTTGATGACAATGATACAGGTCTCGTCGGTAATCTGAGTTTCCTCCATGCCGAATTTGATCTTTAAATCCATAATGGGATGGATTTTACCCCGCAAATTGATGACGCCCCGGATATATCTGGACGTCAGCGGTACAGGAGTAATCGGCATCCGGCCGATAATCTCCTGAACCTTTAATATTTCGACTCCGTATTCTTCACTGGCCAGAAAAAAAGTCAGATACTTACCGGCCCGGGAATCGGCATTGGCAGATTGATCGTTTTTTACTGCATTTGCATTGTTCATGCGTTCTCCTCCTGTTTGGCCTCTTTGTTAAGTTGTTGTATTGGTCTGCTGCCGGGCGATACTGACGATTCCCGAGGCATCCAGAATCAACCCCACGGTTCCGTCGCCCATAATCGCTCCACCGGCTATGCCCGGCACGTTATTCATTCCTTTGCCCAGCAATTTCGTCACAACTTGGGTCTGCCCTAAGAGTTCATCCACGAAAAGAGCGCAGCGTTGTTTCCCTTCGCCGATCACCACCAGCAGGCCGGATGTTAAATCGGTAAGGGAATCAGGGATATCGAAAAAGCGATACAGTCTGATGACAGGAACCATTTCATCCCGGAATGACAGCATTTCCGCTCGCTGGTTAACTGTGTGAATATCGGGTTCCTGCGGCCTGACCGCTTTGTGAATATTTGCCGTCGGCAAAATATATCGTTGGGAGCCCACCTTGACGATCATCCCGTCGGTAATGGCCATCGTCAGAGGCATCCTCATGATGAAGGTACAGCCCTGACCTTCAGTGGTTTGAACCTCTATCCGGCCCCTCAGGGCTTCAACGGCCTGCTTCACCACATCCATACCGACACCCCGGCCGGAAACCTCCGTCACCTTTTCAGCCGTTGAAAATCCCGGCAGAAATATCATTTGCCAGACTTCCTGATCCGTCATGCGTTCGGCAGAATCTATCAATCCTTTTTGTATCGCTTTATTCACGATGGTCTGACGGTTCATACCCCGGCCGTCATCCCAGACCGTCAGCATAATGCTGCCCTCAGCATGGCCGGCTGTCAGATAAATGCGCCCATTTTCTGATTTTCCTGCCCGGCGTCTTTCCTCCGGAAATTCAATGCCATGGTCAACCGCATTGCGGATCAAATGGATCAGAGGATCGGCCACCATGTCAACCATGTTGCGGTCTATTTCGATATCATCTCCTTCGGTAATACAGCTTACCATTTTACCGTGCTTCAGGGAAAGGTCCCGGGTAAGCCGCACCATTTTCTGGAACGTGCCCTTTAAGGGCACCATCCGCAAAAACATGCTCAAGTCGTGAAGTTCACGGACGATTTTTCCGGCCTGAGATATTTTTTTATTCAACTCATGATATTTGCCGCTGACAATCAGATTGTCCTGGCCTACCATGGTCTGGGCAATGACCAGTTCACCCACGGTATCCAGCAATTTATCCAACCGGTCCACTTTTACTCTGACCGTTGACTCGGTCATCTGCTCGCGAATCTTATTTGAGGAAGCGGATTGTTCCGACGATGCCTCCCCTTCCTTTTTTGCTATTTTCCCTCTGTTCGTTTTCGTATAAGCCGGAGCCGCCGCTTCGGGTTCGACCATTGATTCCTCTGCCGGAATCGCCATTTCCTGCACCTGCTCATCGGGAACAAAGTTTCTCAGTGATTCCAGTAATCCCTGATAACCGCGGGGGAGTTCGATCTGCTGGCCCGGACCGGATGATTTCATTTGTTCCAGAATGCTCTTAATCACATCCAGTGATTTGAGAGCCAGATTGGCATAGCTTCTCGTGAAAACATGTTCTCCATCTCTGACTTTGGCCAGCACGGATTCCACCTGATGGGCAAGATCTTTGACACAATCCAGATTGACAAAGGCGGATGTTCCCTTGATGGTGTGGAATCCTCGAAAAATTGTATTGAGTAATTCCTGGTTACCGGGATTCTGTTCCCAGTCCAGAATTGCGGATTCGGCCATCGTTGCCCATTCCATATTTTCGATAATGAATTCATTCAATAAATCCGCGTCAAGATCGGCGGACAACATAACGTGCTGGACGTCAATGCTGTCCGGTTCCCGGGCAGGTTCTACCTGAGACGTTTGTTCCGTCGTTGCAGAAATATCGGTTTCATCGCTTCCCATTGCCTGTTCCAGCAAAACTCCCAGACGGGCTATAATGTTGCGCTGAAGTTCCGGAACCTGGTCGACCATAGCATCCGCTTCAAAACAAGCTTCTTTCAAAATATTCTGAATACGTCCTTGGGTATTGTTGTAACAGGAAAGAAGATTTTTTTTAAATTCTTCTAAGTCGGCAGGATTTTCAGGATTCAGTTCTATCAATGATATGGCCAGACGATTTAAGTTCATTTTCGAGATAATTGCCCCATCAAAAATTAAATTTTAAGAATCTGTTTGACACAAAAGAGAGTATTCCCATGAATAAACAATGGCTTTCATTAATCATTACGTTTTTTACGTTTTTTGTCAATATGATTGTTATGTTCCTAATTCGTTTATAATTATAGTATTTCCCCCCATTAGCACACCGAAACCGTCAAGCAATCAACCGTTGCGAATCGCCGATAGCTGTTCCGAAAATATTAATCATACATCATCCAAAAAAATCTTCATGCCGGAAGACAAACACTATTGAAAAAATCTATAGAATCTGTTTATAAAATATAATGTTATTTTATATTGCCGTATGTTAAAAAACAAATTAATAAAATTCTTCTTTTCCGATGAAGTATTATATGGTAACGACTACACGCAGAAGAGGTTTTTATGATTAAAAAAATTTTGATTGTCGACGATTCACCGATATCCGTAAAAATCATTAAAAGTTGCGTTCCGAAAGATATGGGGTATGAATTGTACGATGCGGCCGATGGTCAAATGGGTGTGGAAAAATACAAGGAGATTAAACCCGACCTCACCTTTATGGATTTAACCATGCCGGTCATGACCGGATTTCAGGCTTTGGAAGAAATTATGAAAATGGATACAAAAGCCATGGTGATCATTCTGACCGCCGACGTGCAAATCAAGGCCATTGCCAAAGCACATGACTTGGGCGCTTTTTCAGTATTAAAAAAACCGCCTTCAAAAGAATCTGTCGCAGGGGCTATCAAAGAAGCAGAAGAAGCCCTGGCTTCCCGTGGGTAAATTATGTCGCAAATGGATAACATTCAGGGTTTGATTACAAGCGCAGAAACCGATCTTCTTCAGGAGATTATGAATATCGCTTTCGGCCGGGCCGCCTCGGACCTGGCTGAATTTATAGATATTTTTGTTGTTCTCAGCGTTCCGCAGATCAAATTGCTGCCTGCATACCAGCTTCCGGACTATATCAATAGTGAAATCATGGACTATGACCAGGATCGGGTATCCGTCGTCGAACAGAGTTTCTGGGGCAAATTCAAGGGCAACGCTCTTTTAGTTTTTCCTTCCGGAACCGGAAAAAGGATGATTTCTCTTTTTGATGGCAAGGATGAATTTTTTCAATCGGATCCCTCGCTGGAACAGGAAAAAGAAACCTTTCTGGAAATAGGCAATATATTGATCGGCGCATGCATCGGAAAACTCGCGGAGCTTTTGGGCGACATTGCCACGTATTCGCCTCCCCGCGTTCTCGTTGAAAAAAGCCTACATCGCGTTTACGAAAGCATTATCAACCCCGATAGTATGGCGATCGTTTTAAGAACGGTTTTTTCTTTTAACGAAAAGAATATCAGCGGCTTCATGTTTGTGCTCACCAAACAGGAATCATTTGCCTGGCTGAAAAATGCGTTGCACAAATTCCTCGAACAATACGAATAGCATCCTGAAAAGCAAAAATTGCTGAAGACGATGTATGGAACATTCTTTCATGACTGACGCAGCGGCTTCATAACGGTCCCCAGCAGTTTCATCTTGTGATGATAGTCGTCTGCATCCACGTCTTTCTGCAGTTTCATCCCTGAACAAAATCCGGACACGGGCAAACGGCTTTGGAATCATGAATCTATCCTGACTTTGGGAAATCATGACGACAGGATAATAATATCAATATCGTTAAAAGAAACAAACCGTCGAAAGGAATTGCTGATGCAACGGACAAATCAGAATGTTTCCTCTGTGCAGATAATGATCGATCCATTCGAATTCATTTTCTATCGTCAGACGGAAGGTTGAGCAATAAAATCGGACCAACCGGAATATCATTTTTCCGGCGGTTACGGTTTCTGCCACATCACGCAGCCTCTTCAACATCTCCTTTTTCCCGTTTTTTGCGGTTCTAAAATAATCATGAAAGGTTTTCCCGTATACGTCGGAATTTAATTCAGCATGCTGTCAACGCACCTCCGTCTCCGGAGGTGTCGCGCAGATGAATGCTATCAAATAGGGCATATCGTGGTATAATAAGAAGCATAAAATTTTGAAGCGTACATTCAACGATGCAGTCCCGGAATGTCGATTTTGTATATAATCCCGTGTACCGCTATGCGAAACCGGACTCTCGACAACTTCCTGATTCTTGCCTTGATTATGGTTTCGCGATTGTTTAAAAAAATTTTAGAAATTATTTTACAACGGGCATAAACGATGACGCATCTCAAATTAGTCGAAGCCATGCAGAAACCGGATTTTTATCCCCATCGTCCGGCTAATGTGGAATTCATCCAGACGCATATTTCCTATGTTTTTATCGCCGGCGATTATGTTTATAAAGTCAAAAAACCTTTAAAGTTTGATTTTCTGGATTTCACAACGCGGGAGAAACGAAAATTTTTCTGCGAAGAAGAATTGAAATTAAACAGAAGACTTGCCCCCGACACATATTTGGATGTCGTCTCGCTATCACGTAATGAGGCGGGCGATATAACCCTTGATCAGGGCATCGAGATCGTTGATTATGCGGTGCGCATGAAAAAACTCCCCGGCGACAGGATGCTCAAGACGCTTCTGGCCAGGGGAACGGCGGATGAAAAAATAATGGATGCCCTGGCCCGTAAAATCGTCTTGTTTCATCAGCAGGCCCGAACGGACAGCCGCATCGATAAAATGGGCGACATCGAAAACATTCGCCACAATCATGAAGAGAATTTTGCAGAAACGGAAAAATTTATCGATGTCACCATTTCCGAATATCAATACAGCTTGATTAAAGACTTTGCAAATAAATTTCTGATCGAGAATAAAAAACATTTCGAGCAGAGAATCACCGATCACAAGATCCGAGACTGTCATGGCGATTTACACCTGGATCATATCTGTATCAATGATGAGATCACCATTTTCGACTGTATTGAATTCAATGAACGATTTCGCTGGGGAGATGTCGCCGAAGATGTGGCTTTTTTGACCATGGACATCGATTTCAACGGCTGGCCGCATCATGCCGAAAATTTTATACAATCCTACTTGAAATATTCCGGTGATACCGGCCTGCTGAAACTGTTGAATTTCTATCGGTGTTATTACGCTTACGTCCGCGGCAAGGTCACCAGTCTTCGTCTGCTGCAAGAGGATACAACTGCAGACGAACAACGGGACATCACCGAAACGGCAGAACACTATTTCGATCTGGCCTATACATACGCCGCCCGACTGGATAAACCGGTGCTCATACTGACCGCGGGGCTGATGGGATCGGGTAAAAGTTATCAAGCCCGCCGTCTTGCCGTGCGCCTGGGAACGGAAATTATCCGTACCGACGAGCTTCGCAAAGCATTGTTCAACATCAGGACGACCGAAAGACGGCATGAGCGCTTCGGTGACGGCATTTATTCCGATGATATTTCCCGTCTGGTGTATGAAAAAGCCCTGGCGCTGGCCGAGCAGAAAATAAATCTGGGAAAGGCTGTCATCATCGACGCTTCCTTTAAAAAACGGACGGAGCGATTAAAGGCCCTGGCGCTGGCTAAAAAACTTCAGATCCGGTTTTTTGTCCTGGAATGCTTCTGTCCGGACGACATCACCCAAAAAAGACTTGAAAAGAGAGTTCTGGATAACGATAACGTATCAGACGGACGATGGGAACTTTTTCAACAGCAGAAGGATAATTTTGAACCTATCGATGAGATAACGGCGGATTACCGCTTTAAGATTGATACTTCCGAAAAACCGGAAGTCTTCAGACATGAAATGATAAGAAAAATCAAACTGGCGGAATTTGAAATGGTAAAATAACCCGTGTGGATTCCTTTGGAATAAAGCTTAACATCGGGGGGAAAAAGGGAGTGTAAATCTAACTGTGTAAATGGTTTTATATAAGATAGATAATAAAACC
>ERZ795049.262-NODE-262-length-82487-cov-31.566612_pt1 | contig 82487 bp, 66 predicted proteins | sample MGYA00375133_ERZ795049 | MGnify/ENA primary metagenome ERZ795049 (study PRJEB30178, sample SAMN05720147) | activated sludge metagenome | isolation source: anaerobic digester from wastewater treatment plant | place: Japan | collected 2015-04-20 ...
ATAGGATGAATTCATCTCAATTCAAATGCGGGTGTATTATTCAACGGTCTTGTATCGATGGTCCACAGCTCACCGGCATCAGCTCCGGCGGCCGATACCAGAAAGGTAAAATACCGGAAGTCCTTTGATTTCCCCACAGAATAGACCGTGGTGGTGCCGTCCGGGGACATGGTGTTGGGGTCCAGAAACAGCTCTTCCGGTCCGTCCTGACGCTTGCGGTAAATCACCCACTGGTTCTGCAGGCCATCGTTCCGGTGGTAATAATACCACTCGCCATACTTGATGGGCGCGGTTTGGCGGGGGTAATTCACAAGTTCCTGCATCCGTTCCAGCATGGCTTTACGGCCGGGATACTGGTTCAATATAGATTCCGTGAGGGCTTGCTGGGCCTGGGTCCAGGCGATCACTTCCGGATCGTGATCGTTTTCCAGCCAGCGATAGGGGTCCGGCACCTTGACGCCGAAGAATTCATCGATCGTGCCGTCTTTTCTGGTTCTGGGGTATTGCATGGTTTTACCTGCCTGATATTATTGCTATTGTTTTGCGTGATAGAGGCTCTTCCCAGGGGAACTTCATTTCAGCTTTTCCAAGCTACCTTGCCAATATGACGCTTCGGCGTGCGCCGGTACTGGTGGGTCAGCGTGTACCGGGACCATGGCACTCTTAACCAGCCTGAGACATAGCATTGGGTAATGCGGTATGTTGTCAATGAAATTCTTTGGCTGGGCTTTTCCCCTTGCAATGTCCCGTCGGTCACGTCCTTAGCGCCCGCGACCGTCCCCCTCCCACGCCGCCCGCCAAATCCTCGCATCAAATGCGGGCATCATGCGGGAGGCAACTCCGGGGTTCAGCATAGGGCCTTAACGGCCAGACCTCATCGCTTCTCCCAGGCCAGACGCTGGCGTCGAGCAAGGGACGAGCATCGACGCCAGCAAGGAACTATTCTTCCATTAGTTCCTGCCGTCCATGCTCACCACGTTCGCTGTACGCCAGGCCAGACCAGGTCCCCGCTATCGGATGCCATGCCCCAGGCTAACCCACCATAGATTAACTTGAACAAAAAAAGCCCGGCGGATTAACCACCGGGCCTTTATGTACAGGGTCTGGAATTATTTAAGCAGGGTTGTTTTGGTCTGGTAAACCTGGCTGCCCGCCGTCATCACGATCTGATAGACGCCGTTGGAGAGGGTGTTTCCGTTGTAGTCAGTGCCGTCCCAGGTGATGCGGTAATTTCCGGGGGCCTTGTTGCCCAGCTCGAAGTGTTTCACGATCTGCCCGCGAGAGTTGTAGATCTTGAAGCTCACATCGTTGTCCTTCGCCAGGCTGAAGGGGATGAAAACCAGCGGGTTGAAGGGGTTCGGATACACGGCATGCAGCTTGGTGGCCAACGGAATCTCCGGGGTCGGGTTGTCGCCCAGGGAGTTGTAGAAAACGCTCACGGGGCCATGGTAATTCACGGTGCCGTCCAAGTCGTTGGTCTGCAGCCAGTAGTAATAGGTGCCGGTCTCATAGACCTCTGTATCCTCGAACATATAGGTCTGCATCTGGGAGCTGTTGAGTGAGGGGATCAGAGGGCTGACGTTCTGGGCTCCGGCGAAGTCGCTGTCAGTGCCGCGGTAGATGTAATAGCCGCGCATCCCGGTCTCAGTCTGGGTAACCCAGGTGAGGGTGATGTAGTTCTGGGCGCTGATGGTGGCGGTGAAGGAGGCCAGTTCCACTGGCACGGGTCCATCAAGGGTCACAACTTCTTGTTCGTTGGAATTGCCGCTGGTGCCGTAGGCATTGTAAGCCCGCACCACATAGTAGTAGGTGGTTCCGGGGGCACGGCCGGTATCAACATTATATGAAGTGACATTGCCAACGTTTAGGTTTTGATATCCGGAGACATAGGTGACAGTTGTGCTGCCTGAGAAAGTGTGGGAACCCCAATTAGTGATTGTGTCGGCTGCATAACTGTCCCAGTCAGAGGCAGAATATATTGCTGAAGGAACAGACGCTGCCTCTTTCCTGACCAGAGTTACATCCTTGCCCCAATCGCTTGCATCGCCAATAGGACCGACCACATCAACCAAGTTGGCTCCATTGAAGATTGCCACAGCGTCATTGCCGTTGAAACCCATCACACTTAAACTGGTTGAGAGGTCATAATTTGTGCCAAAAATCGTCTGGTTACTGTTAACTATTCGGTACACGGAGCCATTAGCCAACGTACCTGACAAACCTAAAGTATAAGTGGGAATAGTTGCTCCGTTATTGTATTGTTTTAATGAATAGGAAGAGAGGTCTACTGATGCTCCGGTCCCATTATAGATCTCAATGCCCTTGTTGTTTGAACTGCCTTCAACATATTCGGAAATGAAGAGATCACTGGCATTACCCCCTGTTGTTTTGGTATAAACATCAAGGTAATATCCGGTGGCCCCACTGACAGCGTTCCAGTTGGCTGTGAAGCTGGTATTGGTAACACTGGTTGCTGCCGTCGCAGTGGGAACATTGGGCGGAGGAGGAGTGGTTACTTCACCGCTGCAGGTGACGGTCTTGTTTGTGGCTCCTGAGGAAGATAAAGTGATATCCTCATTGTTATAAGTTCCGATGGCCAGTCCGGCTTTCAGGCGCACGTAGATGGTTGTTTCATTTACACCAAGCTTTGCAGCGGTAAGAGTGAGGAATGAAGTGTAACCTGTATTCTCACTCAAAGAGATTTCATAGTTGGTAGGTGCTGTGAGAACGATGTCAGCAGTCAAGTCAGCTCCGCTAACGGTGAAGGTCTGGGCAGTGGAAGGTCCCGTGCCTTGATAGGTAAAACCAGTTAGTGTGGTTGGATTAACGGTGATAAGCGGAGTGGCAAGATAGATATTGATGTCATCAATTTCCCAACGGGTAGGTTGGTTAGTGGAATAATATTTGAAAGCCAGATATACGTTGGTTCCGCTAATGCCTGAGAGGTCAAGCACTCCTGATGATGTTTCGCCGCCGCCTATGCCTCCATTGGCAAAGGCAATCTCGGTCCAGGTGCTGGATGTGGGATCTCCCAAGCCAGGGTAGTTATTGGAGTATAAAAGCTTCAGATAGTTGTTGGCGTCGATGGTGCCATAAGTGGCGATGGTATTGAAGGTCATCCTTTCATTGCTGTAGTTGTTGAAATTGATGCCCGGAAGCACCAGCCAGTGCTCTTCCAAATTGCTGCCATAACCGTTGCAGGAAGCGTTGTCATTGTTGAAAATATACCAGGGTTTAGTGCCAGCTATATCGTACCTGTAGGTATCGCCCCAACCGTTAGAGAAGTCCTCTGTGTAGGGAATGGTGGTGGTTGCCGGGGCGATGACGGTGTAGCTTTGTTCGCTTGAGGTTGTGGTATCTAAATCATCGTCCGTGGCATCGATCACATAATAGACTGTGGTGCCGGCTGTCTGAGCGGGGATGTTTGAATTGGTGGTATAGGTCGATCCGGAGGCCGTCATGCCAATGGTGTTCCCATAAACGCCGGTAGCAGTGCCCCAACGCAGTTGCGCGCTCGTTATTGTGCCGTCGGAATCTGTAATGGTGGCCGAGATAGATACCGTGGTAGATGGCGTGATATCTAAGGAAGGAGTTTGGTTAATCTCAGTGATAACTGGCGGGGTGTTGCCTGAGATAGAAGTGACAGAGCCGATTAACTCAAAATTGTCAAAGCGAAAAGTTCCTGTCCCAGTAGCTCCTGATAATGTAATTACAACGGAAATCGTACCTGTCTGATTTACAACTGGATTTGAAACGTCGGTATTATTAACATACGACCCAGTTGTTGGAACATTACCGCTACCAACTGAGATACCATTAATTGTCATACTCCAGTTTTGGGCACCTTTACTACTTCTTTGTCTCCAAAAATTAAACTGCGATATAGATAACTGATAACCAGTCGCCACATCAAATGTTAATGTTATTGTAGGAGTTCCACCTGAGTTGCTTAGGGCTAATGCTTGACCAGTAACTCCCGAGTAACTAGTCCATGAAGATGTACTATTTGACCATGATGAATTCGATAGGTTTGTTGCAAATGTTCCAGGTACAATCGTGTAAGGATGAGAAGAAATGGCAGTCGTGCCGAAATCATGTAAATATATAGTTGAATTCTGACCCCATAAAATGAAACAAGTGAAAGCCACAACGAGTAATAGCATCGTCTTTTTCATAATTCCTCCCTGAATTACGAGCTCATTTATATGTATTTTTATAGATTCTGTCTCTTACATATGCCAGCATAGAAACCCCGTCATATTTGGCAAGTGATTTTTTCTTAACATTTCGTGCTTGCTGATTGCTTGATCCGCCGTGACGAAGAGGATCTGTGCATTCAAAAATGGGTAGCAATGTCCGCTTGTACCTATACTTGCACTCACCCGAAGTAATGCTAAAGGTCAGTTTGCCTTTGTGTACAAAGAAAAAACTATTTCAGCAGCACAGCCTTGACTGTAAAGCTGCGTGTGCCCATATCCATCCGGATATGGTAGGTCCCGCTGCCGCAGAGGCTTCCGGCGGCGTCGCGGCCATCCCATTCCACGCGCTGCTGTCCAGCGGGACACAAACCCGGCTCCAGTTCACGGACCAGACTGCCCCGGGCATCAAAGATCCTGAAGGCCACCAGGGCGGGCGTTTCCAAAAAGAAATCGATGCTGGCGCAAGGATTAAAGGGATTGGGGAAAACGCCACTTAGTCCGGTGGTTTGAAGAACATCAGGTCCAGACTGTAATCCATCAGAATTGTAAACCACCGTAACCGGACCGTGCCAGGCTTCGGCTCCGTTAAAATCCACGCTAAGCAGCCAGTAGCGGTAAGTGCCCGAAACATGAAGTTCGGCATCCGCGAAGAAATAGCTGCATGGGATGGAGGTATTGGTGGCCGGGATCAGCGGCGAAGCCAGCAATGCGGCGCCAGGATCCGGCTCCAAGCCGCGATAGATGTAAAATCCCAGCACTCCGGTCTCGGATTGGGTGGTCCAGTCCAGACGTACAAGGTTTTCCGCCGTAAACGAGGCTGTAAAGGATGAAAGCTCCACAGGCAGGGTGGAAATTTCCTCGCCGGTGACGTAAATGTTGTCGATGGCGAAGCTGGGGCGATAGCTTCCGGAACCGCTTACCAAGCGTGATACGAGCCTGATTTGCAGTTCCTGACGGTTTTCACATGCTGAGGGCAGGAGGATGGATCTGTGCTGCAGATTCTGGGGAACGGTGGTGCCGTTGATCTGTTGTGTAGTGTTGTTTTGGTACTCAATGCCCGTCAGAGTGGTGAAATTCCCGACCGTGCCGACCCTGTATTGCAGAGTGGCTTCGTTGATGTGATCGTCATACGATGGAGAGTATGGATTGCGGATGGTCATGATGTCGTAATCAATCTGGATGTTTTGTTTACCGCTGGTGTCCAGGGCAAAAACGATGGCAAAGCACCAGCCTGTGTTAGAATCCAGTAAGCCTATCTTACCGTCATAGTTGTATATGGTTGCCTGCGGATTGTCAGAGTATCCGTAAGCAGTAAGGGCTTTGTTATAAGCAGGGGGATCAATGCAGTATTCAGTACTGGGTGTTTGAGTGGTCCTCCATCCCGTCATGCCATCCGGCCATGTGCTGGAGCTGTGGAGCAAGCTGGAAAAGTCTTGTGAATAAGGCAATGGCTGAGGCGCTGGATTAACCAGTTGAGCCAGCAGACAGGATACAAGCAGCATAAAGAAAATAAAGGCCAAACAGGGTTTCATGAAATTCCTCACAATTATCTACGGATTATCCGGGTATTTGAATCTAATACGGATTTACGGATTTGATGGATTGACGGTTTTGGTGTACAGATTGGGAACTCGTTGCCATTGTAAGCTGGTGGAGCCAAAATTAATCACGAAACCCAGCTTCAGATCTGACAAGCGCAGATAGTTAAAAACCTGCTGCTTATGGATGGGCAGGATGGATTCGACGGCTTTGATCTCTATGATTATCTTATCAAAACAGAGAAAATCAACCTTGTAATACTTGCTGAACCTCTTTCCTTTATAAGTGATGTAATAATCTTTTTCCCTTTTGTACGGGATGTTCATCAGCTCAAACTCAAATTCCAAAGCATCAGAGTATACAGCTTCCAAAAAACCGCAGCCGAGCTGATTATACACTTCCAAGCATGCTCCCAAGATTTTATCGGTCAGTTCTTCATACAGCAAGCTCATGAATCTTTTTCTGTAAAACCGTGAAATCCGTTAATCCATATTAACATGCAACTAACCAGCCCCGCAAATTACTACATCATGCCTATCAGTTGAATCCGTAGGAGAATTCAATTGCTGCGAGCCCGGTTGAAGATAATGTTCCAAACCCCGTTCCAGAAGTATTTCCAGTCGGTAGCGCAAGGCTTGGCTTGTTTGGCCAGGATGTAGCGGCGCTCTGACCCCACGATTTCGTCGAAAGTTTGAGGCAGATCGGTGTAAAAAGGCGGCAAGAGGCCGGGTTTTACTTTAAGCCGCAGCTGCTGCATGTCCGGCGGATAGAGGGAATAATAGTGTTCGCTGAGGGCGCGCACACCCACCAGAGCGAGGTCGCCACTAAGCCAGTTGAGCAGTTGGGGCAGTTCGTCGATCCAGAGGGCGCGCAGGATCCGGCCCCAGGAGGTCACGCGGAAATCGTTTTTGAACTTTCCGCCTTCCTGCAAGTCGTTGGCCTTAAAGACGTATTCCTGCAGATATTCGCTGTAGGGGTGCATGGTGCGGAGTTTCTTTATGTAGATGATCCTGCCGTTCTGGCCCAGGCGCTTGAGGCGGATGAGAGGACCATAAGTGGGGTTGGGATCGGTTCGGGGCAGCTTGGTTTTTTTGAGGATGAAGTGCATGTGCCCGGCGATTTCGCGCTTGTGGATGAGCTCGAAGCCGCAGAAATAGAAGCGTCCGAGCATCTCGGTCTCAGAAAGGGCGCGGTTCCTTCCTTTGGTGAGGGCAAAATACCAACCCTGCAAAATGGGAAGTTTGGGCATCACGCGGCGCAGGAGGAAATCGCAGAAATAGAGCGGAGCGCCCAGCACGGAGGTGAATTTCCTGTAGAACCTTTTGCGGCGCTGGGTGATGGTCTGGCCGTGGCAAATGAAGACCCCGCCATCCAGCAACATTTCATTCACCTTGATCAGATAGAGGTTTATGCGGCGAAAGTCGTTGATGCGATGGAGGTTGATGAAGATTTGGCGTGAATTGGGGGTTTCGTTGGCAATGTTGAAATAGGTCTCGGAATTGAGCACCAAGGCCTGAGACCTGCAGAAACGGCTGAGATCCAGATATTCTTTAATGAAGGAAAACAGCTCTTCCTGCTCATTCAGGTAACCCCGCCAAAGCGGCTCCAGAATGCTCTCCTCCAGGCTACATTCCGAATAGGGGGGAGCGTAGCTGCTTTCGTTTAGGCTGGGGATGCCTTCCGGCGTCTGGAGAAAGTGGGCCGGACTCTGTGATTCCTCCAGAGCTTCCGATTTCGTGACCAGGGGGGAAGCGGCGTATGCGCGGTTTTCCTTGTTGAATCTGAACGCGTAGAAGAGGCCCACGAAGAAAAAGAGCTCCAAGCCCACACTGCCCAGCATGGTTCCCATCACGATTGCTCGTGAATAGTTGAATTGCCGCAGCACATACATCAGCCCGAAAATCAGCGCGGCAGCGAAGATATCCGATTTGATGATCTGACGCGCCATCGCTACTCCGCTGCTCACCTTGGTTACCAGATATTTACCGCCCAGGATGCCACTGGCGATCCACACCACGGTAAAAGCCGCCAGGGAGCGCCACCAGACAAAATCTGCCAGAATGCGCTGGGTGCCATCCTTGATCTTGGCTACAAGGAGAAAAGAAAAAATAACGATGGCTATATCGAGTAGCAGAAGGAAGTACTGAGATACCTTATGTTTCATGTATAGTTCTCGGAGATTCTTGCAGAAAAGAGCATCACACAGATTTCACGGATTTCACTGATTGAAATGAGAAACGTGTACATTAACCGCATTGGGGTAGTTATCTACCGCAATTTCAATACGTTGGTTTATATTCAGATGTCATCTACATGGCCGTTAACAATGCGCTTGATACTGTCTTTAAGATCAGTCGAGTTAAAGTTAACCAATAATCCCAACGGTTTGCCTGTAACCTTCAAGTAGGTCTGAATCTGTTTTAGATGAACATTTGAAATCATATCAACCGATTTGATCTCAACCAAGACAAGGCCTTCAACCAACAAATCCATCCTGTAACCCATCCCCAGATCCATGCCTTTATAGATAACATTGATGGGAACCTGGCGTTGAACTCTCAAGCCCATGGATTCCAGTTCAATATACAAAGCCTGTTCATAAATGCTTTCCAGCAATCCCGGGCCAAGCTCATTATAGACTTGGAATATCGCTCCCCTAATCTTGTAACTAATTGCGTTTATGTCCATATCAGTATAATCTGTGAAATCTGTGTGAGCTATCTTATCTACTGAAGTATTCGATTGTCTGCTCCAAACCTGTCTTGAAGTCAACCCTCACGTCATATCCCAGCAGGTCTTCAGCTTTCTGTATCCCCGCCAATGAATGCTTCACATCCCCAGGCCGCTCCGGCTCAAAGCGTGGTTGGATGTCTTTGCCCAGGATGGAGTTGATCATTTGCACCAGGTCCAGAAGGGTGTAGCGCTCTCCGCAGGCGATGTTGATCACTTCACCGGCAGCTTTTTCCGCTGTGCAGGCCTGGATGTTGGCCCAAACGTTGTTTTCCACGAAGGTGAAGTCACGGCTCTGATAGCCGTCTCCGTAGATGACCGGTTCCCAGTCATGTTGGATGAGTTTGATGAATTTGGGAATCACGGCGCTGTATTGAGAGGTGGGGTCCTGATTGGGGCCAAAGACGTTGAAGTAGCGCAGGGAAACAGTTTCCAGGCCGTAGAGGCTGTAAAACACCTGGCAGTAACGTTCCTGGGCGTATTTGGTAAGGGCGTAGGGTGACATCGGATTAACCGGCATCGTCTCCACTTTGGGCAGGGTTTCGCTGTTGCCATAAATCGATGAGGAAGAGGCACAAACAACACGTTTGACACCAAACTCCTTTGCTGCTTCCAAAATGTTCAGGGTCCCCAGCACATTCACGTCATTGGTGGTGATGGGATCGTTGATGGAGCGCGGCACGGAGGGCAGAGCACCCTGGTGCAGGATATAATCCACGCCCTTCACCGCGGCACGCACTATGTGGAAAGAGCGCAGGTCGCCCTCGATCAGAGTGAGATTGGGATTCTTTAGCAAAGGAAGGATATTTTCCCGCTTACCTGTGGCAAAGTTGTCCAGTACACGAACTGACTGGCCTTGGTTGAGCAATTCCTTAACGATATTGGAGCCGATGAAACCGGCCCCGCCGGTGACGAGGTATTTCATTGATTTATTCCTTCAAAAAGATTAGTGGTGACGTGGTGAAGTGATGGCGTGTTGGAGTGATCATTTGCTTTCGAGTCTGGTGATCAGCTTTACCAACATTATCCGCAATCTCTTGATGCACTCTGCAACGTACTCAATGTTTGTAATATAGCCAAGTCAGCGAGCTATTTCGATTTGAGTTTCCAATTCCAGCAAGGATCCTTTGGCTATATAAAGAAACTGGATGTACCCCTTGGTATTCTTGCGGCCAGAACCTTCTGCAATATTCGAAGGAATCGATACAGCCTACCTGCGCATCTGTGAAACCAGACCAAACAGCTCTTCCTTGGGAAATCTCGTAGTGACCTGATAAGTCTCTATAACAAGCTCCATCCCCAGTTTCCAAACTTCAAGATCTTTATAGATCATAATCCCTCCATTGTATCAAAAACTTCAAAACGTCATCATCTCAACCAGCCACTACACTCTTTCGCATCACCACAACACTCCACCACGCCACCACCTCACCACTATTTTTTTTCCCTGGTTTTTTATCGTCTGGCAAAACAGTTCCCTCGTCCAGAGCAACAGATTATCATTCCACCTTTGGGGGTGGGTGTTGATCATGACCTGATCAGGAAGCTTTCCCTCACAGATAAGCTGGATGAGGTGTTTTGTGTTTCTGATCTCAATATGGAATGACGAAGCGACTTTGTCCCGGATACTGGCATCCATGCTGTTCCACTTGCGACCGGTATCGGTGAGATAGAACACCTTGCTGTAATCGATATCAAAATAGGGTTCGCCGACGATGCCAAGCTCCCGGTAATCATACTTTTTCCAAAGATCCCGGTTGTCGTATTTTGACAAGGGGCTGCCATGCATGCAGATTGTCTGGATGGGCGCTATTTCTCTAAGCTTTGCAAGGTTTTTTTGAAAAGAAGCGTAGGCCTTGTCCAGATCTCCGGAGCAAAGATCCATATCCTCATAGTGGTAACCTATCTCATGCCCCAAAGAGGCAATCTCCTTAATGATTTTGGGATTGAAAGACTGCGGAACGATCCTGAAATAATAGGAAGCAGATATCCCCATTTCATGCTCCAGACGCGCAAAATCCAGAGCATTTTGCGGCATTTTGTCCACATCGTGACGGAGGAAGGCTGCTTTATTGGAATGGGTTACCCCATAGTTAATCAAGGCATCGCATTGATAACCATGACGAGTCAAAGCAAACACTATCTTCCGATATTGTTGCTTTGTGTAATCCCTCATTTAGACAGACATCCTCATCCATCAATTGAATAGCAACTAATAAACGGTCTCTCTGTATATATACGGATACCCCATTTACGGATATAATCACGAAAGTCATCGGTTTCCCTGTCTTCTATTCCAGAATACTCCAAGGTTTCGACATTGATTTGGAAATTATTGATCGATATTAAAGGATAACTCATCGTGATACTTGGTTTGATACCATGATAACTAGAGATTTTGGAGTATTCAGCCAACATATTTTCCATCATTGCCTTTCTTTCTGATTGCGGAACAGGTTTAATATCTGATAGATATCTGGCTGGAGAACCCGCATAAATACCTTTCTTTGTCAGACTCCTTGTAATGACAGAGTGAGCGCCTATAACACAATAGTCTGCTATATCCACACCCATAAGTATGACTGACCTATAACCAACAATTACACCATTTCCAATTTTGATACCTGCAAATTTCTGCGGATAACCTTCAAGAACATTTAGCCAGAATCCATGCGTAATTAAGGCTACTTCAGGTGATAGGCCAACATCGTTTCCAATAACTATCTCTTCGCAGACATTGATCAAGTTACAATATATAGAACACCTGTCGCCAATAGAAAGGTTTGCATTGGGATGCTGCCTTCCTCCTCCCCCAATAGTCACTCCTGGTCCCAGGAATAAATGATTACCGATATGCACGTTATTTCCTTTTATAGAAGTGTTAGCGCCTATCTGACAGTAATCACCTACCGTAAATGACCCCTTCAATTCTACATTTACATTGTTGCCAAAACTAACATTCTTTCCAATCTTAATATCATTTGCAATTATATGAACATTCTTTTCAGGAATATTAAAACGCATGCTTGCTCCTCGTATATTAACTAATTCATAACCCAGCGTACAACTTCAAAAACTTCTGCAAATCTCGTGCCTATCTGTGTTCCCCTTGTTATAGCCAATCCTCTTACAAATTCTTCTGATGCGTAGTTTCTCTGCATTTGAGATATATAACATTTCAAGGCTTGAATTTTAAGATCCAAGTGGTTTTCACCGAACGAAATGAAGCAATTATTGGAAAATACAATATTATTCCAAGGAAGCTCATAACAGAGAATTGTCGTTTTCTTGAATGCTCTCAACCCTTCTATGGCTATTGTAGAATGATCTTGGTGCAGGTCATTGATAGAAGGCATAAAAACCAAATCTGGAGAAACCTCTTTATTGAGTTGAACGAGAATCTCAAGTATTGACTGTCTTTCACTTGCAAAGTTTCTCACTCTGTATTTATGCAGAATGAGATGGTTAGAATCGATTCCAAGAATCTCAGTGGCATTCCTGACCTCTACTTCCAGTATATTTTTTGGAAAAGGTTTGGGCACAGACTCTTCAGCTATTGAAAAAGCCACATAAAAGACTTCACTACCGTCCTCGATAAACTTTGCGATGCTAGCCCCGCAACCAAACTCACCATCATCAGTATGTGGGGCAAGAACAATAACGCGCTTAAATTGCCTAGTATATGACATATTGCTATAACACTTTCCTCAGAATCTCAGTTATTGCTTCAGCAGCATGGCCATCTCCAAAATGAGCACTATATGTAGTTGTGCTATAATCAGAATTGTATGCAGCAATGATAGATTCTGGACTTGCGTCAACAAGCTTATTCCAACCATCATCCACCGTTTCGACCCATGATGTAGAAGGGAATACCGTTATACATGGTTTTTGCAGGCAATATGCTTCTCGTTGAACTCCTCCTGAATCCGTTACGATGATCTTTGCATTGGCCTCCAATACAATAAAGTCAAGATATCCAACGGGATCAATCAGCCTGATGTTTACAGGCAACTCTAAGGCATTGTTGCGGATGACTTTTCTGGTTCTTGGGTGGATAGGAAACAGCACTTGTTCACTAAATCCCCCCAGAGCATCCAAAATATTCTTGAGATTATCTACATTATCCGTGTTTTCTGCCCTATGAATTGTAGTGAGGCAATACCCACCTGGACAAACAGAACACTCATCTAATATTTTTGTGTTTCCTTTCGAGATTTCTATGCCTCGCATAAGTGCATCAAACATCACGTCACCAGTCAAGTAAACATTGTCAACGATGCCCTCATGTTGCAGATTACGCACAGCTGTCTTTGTCGGCGCAAAGAGGAATCTTGAAAGCTTGTCCGCCACAACCCTATTGATCTCCTCAGGAATGCGCAGATCAAAATTACGCAAACCAGCCTCTATATGGGCGATTGATACCTGAAGCTTTGCTGCAGCCAAAGAGGCAGCCAAAGTAGAGTTTGTGTCCCCATATATCAAAACCAAGTCTGGACGTATTTCATTGATCACTTTTTCCAACTGAGAAAGCATTCTTGCTGTTTGTTCTCCATGAGAACCAGATCCTACACCAAGATTCAAGTCAGGCTTTGGTATTTTAAGTTGCTCAAAAAAGACATCAGACATATTGTTATCATAATGTTGTCCCGTATGTACCAAGTACTCATTAAAGAATTCTCTGATTACTGCAGATACTGGCGCAGCCTTGATAAACTGCGGTCTGGCTCCAACAACTGTGAGAATGGTTTTCAAACTACCTCCTTAGCATAAATAACTACTTGAATCTATCAAAGCTAAAATTCCGACTGCGCATCATTATAGGTGAATCCGGATAGTTATCTATAAACCAAGCCCAGAAAGATGTTACGTCGATTTTATCTTTCAATAATTTGTCCCTGCGCAAAGCCCATTCTTCTTTTAGATCATTTCTGTTGAGCAGATCTTTTATCCTGCTTAACATCCAATCAAACTGCCGGGGCAAGTAAGCATAGGTGAGACCGTACTTCTTTTCTTCTTCTTCTAAAACAGCAACACGTCCTGCAAACGAATTGCACCTGAAAGAGGGCACTCCCAGCATAGCAGCTTCAGTACACATGGTCTGCCCATCACAAACCAGCATCTGAGAGTAATGCAGAAAACTATGCATGTCTTGAGGTTCAATTGGCATCCGGTATTGCTCAAATTGCTTGTCCAACTGAGCCTCCATGGTTATGAAAACTTTTCCGTAAGAAGACAACAACCCTATCAAAGCCCGCTTCTTTTCCAAACTGAGACCCACCGCTCCAACATCGTGATGGGCTTTAAGAGCGCTGAAGCGTAAGATGAAGTACTTGTCTCTCCCAGTCAACCCATACTTGCTCAGAATGGTCTGATCCGGTTTGAATCTTTTGGGATGAAGATAAGCCAGCTCATGATAGCCAGGGTAATAGATAGCGTTTTTCAAGTTTTCAAATTTAAGCACGTCAGGGGAAAGGATTAGATCCGCGTAAGGCGAGGCAAATCTGGCTGTGAGAGGTTGCGGAGCCTGGTCGTCATCGTCAAAAAGTAGTGAGTCGGCTTTGGTTATCTTGGAGGCGTAGACCACAGAGAAAGACAGACCCATGGCTAAGTCTATCTTTCTATCCTTGATAATCTTACTTATCTGTCGGGTAAAGTTTACCTGCCTCAGCACCTTGTCAGCCAGGCTGGATCCCTTGGCTCCAAGCTCTATGAAAGGTATATTATAAGCCTCAAGCAAGTTGGTGATAATTGGCACTGATTTGCAGGTAACCGTGATCTGATGCCGGTCTGACAACTCGTGATACAGATTGCGGAAATTGTGGACGTGGGCGGGATGACCAATATCGATCAGAATGTTCACTATACCTTCCCCATTCTTTGCAAAATCTTAAAGCCAATTTTCGCTATACCGTATTTTAGTGATGAATGTACTCTTATGAATCTTCCGTAATCCACCAAATCTCCACCGTATTGCAGTTTAAAATCTCTAACACCATACTCCTTACCGGGCTTCCCTGCCCCCATCCAGTCGAAATGCGTCACAGAGTTAGTAACACACCAACGCATCACTTCGTAATAAAAAAAATCCACTGGCCGTTTTCTTAGAAACTCCTGATCCTGATCAGTCCCAATGTAGAATGCGTGAAGGGTACCACCATAGACAAAGGCAAAAAGAGATACTCGAACCATACTGGCGTCCTTCAATTCGAAAAACATACACGAAGATTGAGTATCAAGCCTTAAACAATTCTCAAAAAACAATTTTCCCGGTATAGGAAGTTTCAGTTCAAGGTACTTGAGTTTAAGTAGCTTGTAAAAAGTATCGATTGCTGACATATCAGTATTAGCGCATACTTCAAAACCAAATTTCTTGGCTTTGTTGATTCCATCCTTTCTCTTTCGCCCTATCTCTTTCCAAAGAATTTCAGAAGCGTCAGGGATATTTTTGACAATGTTGTAATGGCCTTCCCACTTAAATACCTGCGATATACAGAGTTGCCGGTATTGATTATCTAAATAGTGGTTCCGAATCTCACTATACACTGCTTTCCGTTTTGCATAACTCAGATAATATGCCAAAAGCAGCTTTAACGCTTCTGAATCATCAAATATGGGAGCCTGTAGCATCACCGACCTTTTGGAGAGAAAAGCGAACAAACCAGGTTTCACTGTCTGATAAAAACCTGTTAGCAGTCCACAGATCTTACCGTTGCCGTCCAGCGTAAAAAAAGCATAAGCTTGGTATTCTGCCGAGGCACTGAATACATCATACATATATGGCGTATGGAATACAGTCCCATTCTCATGCCTGTCAACATAGCACTGCCATTCTTGACGAGATACTTCATCTGCTGTGACAATTCTATACTTAGCCATCAATTGAACACTCACTACTCTTATATTTGCCATGAGCCAGTTCTTTCCAGAATTCTACCAGAGTCTTGAATTCTGCCCCGGCATCAATCAATCGGCAGACAATATTTATATAGAACTCTTTATATCCAGGATACTCTCCTGCATTCCAACTGTTGCTATGCCAGTTAAGTACCAAGATCGCATCATTTTCTTTAGTTTGGGAGATAATCTGCTCAAGAAGCTGTTCTCTGCGCCCGTCTTCAGCGTAACAAGAATCCATGATAGCCAGAGGGAATACGCAGAATTGCGACCCTGTCGGGAAAAATGGCTTTATCCTACCTTCCCTGAAACCAATCCTGTCGGTGTAACCTAAGCTGGTATCGTATTTAAAGCCTGCCTCCTCCTGATACCGCCAGGTTTGATCAGCTAAGTTCAGATAATGCTGCCTGATCCCGATAACTGGCTTACCTAGAACCTGTTCCAGGATATCCTTTTCCTGCTTGAGCAAGTTAGGATCGTCAAAAGACCTATACGATCCGTGTAATCCGATTTCCCAACCGCACTGATCAAGATCCCTTATTATCCTGGATACATTTCTGGAGCAAACATCATAACGGCCAAAAGCCAGTTTCCACTCTGCAGGCTTAAGTAGATGAAAGGGATATGATTCCTGCAGGAAGAAAAAGGTTGACCTAACCCCCAGCTCAGCTTCCGTTTCCATAATGTCCGGGAAGTTCCAGTAAACATCTTTTCGTTTGCCATAGGAACAAAGCTCACGAAAAACGTGGCCTATTTGCCCGCGTTTCAATCTCTTTAAAGACCGGGTAAGATACTGATGAGTCTTTTGGACTCTGTCCACATCATGAGTAAGTGCAACTTTCAGCACGTGATTAGTCCACCAGATAATAAGGGTCTTTGCGCATTCGATCCAACATGAAATCAAATGCTAAACGTTCAGATATCAGTCGTACAACGAGGTCGTTTATAACCATAATGGTTATCAATCCTGCATTAACCAAGTCTTTTTCTAACTTGTTTCGATTGAATTTCACTTTGATCTTGTTATCCAGATAATAATACATATCCTCTGCTCCAAGACCATTTTTACCAATTACATTCACTTTGACACTCCTAGGCAAGAGATATGGTGCTTTGCCTTGATACTCACAGAAATGTATAGTTGAGAAGCGAGGATTAACTGTACCAACGTTGATACTCACTAAATCGTTGGAATGAAGATACTCGAATATACCACCTTCTGCGTAGTCATTCATGGTCTGTAGCTGCATTATGTCTTTTGCTCTTGAACTCTTTATACAAAAACTTTTGAAAGGGCTCATTGTCCGGCAATCTGCCTGACGCATAAAAAGCTGTGAAAAAGCACCATTTTCGCTCGGTGTGTTGCGAATATCAAATACACCTGTTTTTATGACCGATGGAGTAAAAGTGGGGACAATTAAAGTATCAAAAGTTTTAGCCAGAATATCATTGAGATAGTCAAAGGGGTCGTCCACCCCCATGCTGTGACGTACTTGCTTGAGACCCACAAATACTACTGCGTCTCTGCTGGGGGATGAAGCAAGATAATCTTCCAATTGAATAGTGTTAGCCTTTGAGTATGGATAGGTCTTGTATCTTGCATGAGAGCGTGTGTATTTGTTTCTGATGCCGTAGCGAAGGACATTGAAGTATATGGATATCTTTTTCATTATTGTCTTTCTGCCGAGGCTAACAGTTTGTAAACATCAATGATCCTGGCAGCCGTGGACCCTGCATCCAAGCCCTTCTCCAATATCCGTTCCAATCCAGTCGTTGGACCCTTGAAAGACAATGCGTCCTGTAGCGCAACAGCCAATTCGTTAGCATCGGCTCGGCAAACATGGCAGCCGGGCAGCTTATCAATGTTCTCGCGTATGTCACCCACGTCAGTAGCAACCACCGGAAGACCGCAGGCCATTGCTTCCTTGACCACATTGGGTGATCCCTCGTGTGTGGAGGTCAGCAACAGGGCGTCGGCAGCCCTCAGATACAGATTGATCTTTTCATGCGGTGTTTCAAAAACCGTGTGTAGGATAGCACCTGGTGGTGGCAGCATGGCGACTACATTCTGAGCCAGTTTATAATTCTTTTCTGGCCTGGCTGGATTAGCAATAAAAAGGACATACTTTTCAGAGGGCAAAAAACCAAGCCCTCGACGGGCTTCATCTTTATCGAGAGCTCTAAAACTGGACAGATCCACTCCATTGGGAATAAGTTGTACTCTATACCTGAGCTTGAGAATTTTCATCATCTCATTGCTTTTAACAATAGTAAAAGCCCAATTAAGTCCATGAAACAAACGGATCAGCAATACAGATATTCTGTTTCGACAATCACTGCCCATTAACGATACAAGCACGGGACGATAAAGAGTCATCGAAGCAAGGTAACCGCATAAAGAGTAGTGTGCGTGGATCAAATCCGGTTGGAAGTCCCGTATTGTTCGCTTCAAGCTTTTCAAATTTGACAGATATCCAGCTACACCCTTCCCCTTCACCAGAAAAACCTTATAGTCTGCCAAATATGGCTCAAGGGTACGGAGTTGATTGGCAAACACAAAACTCAATCTGCCTTTGTTGCCAGTCACCACATACAAGACTCTCAATCCAGCGTTGTTCATGATCCCCTATTTCGCAGCTGGCCTAGCAAATATTCCAAACGGAGGTCATAGCATGCGTTAATGGCAAAATCACCTTCTTCAAACACCCAAATACCGTTCTTGCGCACATACCTGCCAATCCTGCCATCCACCATCATCTGGTAAGAATCGGACTGGCCAAAGATACATTGAATCTCATTTACAAGGTAGCTTGACCTATGTTCAAACAGGTCAACCGCCACCGAATGAAAACCATGTGTTTCGGTAAGGTCGTAAACAAAATCCAAAAGCTCCAAGGGTGGGTTGCCATAATCCTTTAACAGGGTTCCCGAGGCTTTATCGCCAGTTTTAAGTTTTTTATGGGCAAAAAATGAGTCACCTATACGCACTGCTCTCCACTCGTATTCGTGTGGCACAAAATCCTGTAGGATAATAAAACCTTTCTGTCTGTCCGCAGCAATGGCCTGATAAGCTCGCAATTTATTCGCCAACTCATGCGGATGGGTAAGCTTATTCCATATTCTGGCCAGAATCCTTCCCTTTTCAAGTTTTGGACCTGTGCGGGAAACAATTCCCGGGCCAAAGGCATGTTTGACATATTCGATAAGCGCGTGCCGCTCCTTTAGGATGCGTACACCATTACCTGACGCGCCTATGTTTTTCTTACCAACCAAGGGAATCACGGCACTTTCTGCAAAAGCCAGAGCAGCTTTGAGGTCATAGAAAATACTTGTGGGTGGATGAGGAACACCCCTTGCCATTGCCCAATAAGCGAAGTACTTTTTATTTTCGTAGATCCGCAACTCGTCCAAACTGGGAAATACAGTCAATCCCAAATCTTGAACCAGTATCTCCACCCTTTCCTGATATAGCTCCCGGTAGAGTTCTGTTCTACCTGAAGGTTTTAACAGGCAAGCATCGGGCAAATGCTCCCTGATCTGCTCCAACCAATTGTGGCTTGTAAGCTCAATGACCCGAAAGTCCAACTCGTTTTGATAAGCTTCGCAAGCCATTATCCAAGCCTGATGGTCAAAAGGATCTTCATTTTTCAGAATAGCCAGTTTAAACTTGTGTGTAGTGTTCATGAATCATTCCAAGGTTGATCGGATTTGTAAGGTATTGCCAACTGTATTCATCCGTACCGTTGGCATAAGCTTTGTTCTTTGCTTCCAATACAGAAAGATCGAACAATCCCCCAAGATAATCCTGCATAGCTTCCAAACGAGTACCGCAAAACTCGTGCATCCATCTACCCATTACAAACTTGACCGGATACTTGTTTCTTTCTTTGATTACAAGATAACGCAGGCGCTTGAGATAGAAAAACCATGGCCTCAACAGCATATCCTCAGCACTGTATTGGCCTTTTTTGCCATAGGGAACTTTGGAAAGCTGCGGTGCCAGCAAGTGTGTGAGAGATACCATAAGCCTTGAGTGGGTCAGTCGGTTGTATGCCTTATTGTTGTTAGGGTACCAGTTTGCACTGGAGGATAGCGCCTCAAGAAAGTCCACATCCATGAATAAGTGCACCGGATACCTGAACAAATGCCCCAATAAACGAGCTTCCTGGGTATGGTGAGCACATCCATAGAAGAGGTAAAGTAGCACAAAGCTTCTTTCTCTGGGACTGAGACCAATAATCCGATCAGTGAGATCTTTAATTCTTTCCATCAACACAGTGATGTCAACTATGTCTGTTTTGAAACCCTTCTCCGTGAGTTCCTTGATAAGCTGCCTTTCCAGATCCGGTCCTGTTTTTTCCACAGCCAATCGAATTATACTGGGCAAGACAGATGAACCGGGAGGTGGCATTTTTACATATTCCCCACCCATGAGCCCCGTAAATATTATATCATTGTCAGGATATGCCAGTTTTTCCCTGTTGTATGCGTCAAGCCTGTGCGCTCTTTGGATGCTAATCAAACCTCCGCCAATATCCATTAACTCCTTCGCTTTGCCTTCCATCCAGGCAGGATCTGGAGCATTTACATAATAGACAGAGTGCTCCAAACCAGCAGCTTTGGCTACTTGAGCAGAAACCACCGCTTCATAGGAGGCAGGATTGCCAAACGTGAATGTCTGGGGATTGTTTCCCAAGGCTAACAATGCAGCCAAAACCATCCTGCTGTCATTACCGGCGGTAATGGTAATTGATGTTCCAACGGGATGTAAATAGCTGAGGTATTGTTCTGCCAACCTTTTCCATGTTAAGGCAAAATCGCTGTCATCAATTGAGATAATCCTGCGGTCTTTTTTTACCAGACCTTCAGGTTGCCAATACCTGTTTATATGAAGTCCCCCATCTTTAAAACTTAGGCGGGTTCCAGCCTCGGAATTGCTAAGATTCTTAAACATGGTCCCGGAACAGATAAAATGTGACAGCAATGTAAAAATCGCAGAGTTTTCAACATCAACTTCCAGTTTTACTCTGCTTGCAATCTCCGCGATTGAGTTACTGATCATCAACTGCGATTCTGAGGCGTAAACAAAGTAATTATTTATATTATGCCTGTCGGTATAGATCTCAAGACCATCTTGTTCCATCAACAAGATGCAAAAAGAACCCTTCAAATAGTGAATAAAATCCTGCGCGTATTTAGCCCTCAGATACCGTATAAGCTCCAGTGGCTTATAATGGCTGAGTTCTTCAAAATAATCCTGTCGGGGCAAAACATAACCATCCAGCAGTATCAACAAGCCATTTTCAACGCTGGCTCCTGGAAGGAAGGTCTGCAGAGATCCATTGTCAGTATTATGCTGAGCATCGGAGAGGTTGTGAATATACCAAGTTTGTCTCATATCTCATTACCACAAGCATTGTCCGCATTTGGACCGATCTTCAGTCTGAAATCTGACTCTTTTATCATTTGGGGGCCTTAATGGTTTGGATAATATTATGCGCCGCTTTTTGGATGTTTGCCAGCTTGATTTTGAACAATTGACGCAAGGGATTGCGTCCATTGGCAAAGAAATGTCTTAGTATTTTATATAGATTTTTTTCGTAAAAAAAGTATATACTCCAGAAAGGCTGCTTATGGAGCCAGAACGTTTTATTACTCAGGTCAGGCAATTTCAAGTCAGACTTACTCTGCAACTGGATCTGTTTTCCGGTGTTGATGATACCAGTGTGCCTAACTTTATATCCTTCTTTCGAAAAATTAACTGACAAGATCATCGAGCGTCGGGTTCTGGCATAGTCCGACTCGCTCTTGATTCCATCCTTATAAACGTCAGAGAAACAAAAGTTTCCCAAGCTGTAATAGATGTGCTTTCCATTATAGATCTCATAAGGTTGCAGGGTATGGGAATGGTGGCCCACGATGAGATCAGCGCCAGAGTCAATCAATTTGTGAGCCAATTCTCTTAACGCCGATTCGGGATACATGGATCCCTCCATTTTCCCACCCCAGTGAGGAAAGATAACAATATAATCTACCTGTTCCCTTAGTTTTCGGATGTCTTCAAACATCAGCAAGGGATCCATCCAATTCACTCTGATCATGGTTCCCTGTGGTACTTTGGGGTTAGTGTCTTTTGCCACATAATTCAAGATCCCAATCTTGAGTTCGTTGTGGCAGAATATATATGGCTCACTTTCTTTTCCATCCAAGGATGCGCCCATATAAGCAATGCCCTGGGAATCAAGATAGCTGAGGGTTTTATGCAAGCCATCATCCAAGTTGTCGTAGATATGATTGTTAGCCAGACAAGCCAGGCCCAAGTGAATATCCTCGAGGTAGCCCAGTGTTTCCAACTCAGCGGTGAGCGCATAGGGTCTCAAGGGATTGGTGCCACTATCGCCACGAGCCAAGCATTCCAAGTTACCTACCACCAGATCTGCTTCACGCAACTGATTTCCCAAGTTTTGAAAAGGCTTGAGTCCTTCCTCCCAATATCTGTTGTAATCGTCATTCAAGCAGATATCTCCCAAGAAAACAAGGTTGGCATTGTTAGATCTGATAACCATGAGAACTATTCACTTTTTCCACGCCATAAGCTGTAGAAGAAATCTTCAAGGGATTTGGCCACAGCGCGATAATCAAAGTTTCTCTGGCCCAATTCTCTACCCCGATTACCCAGAATGTCTGCCAAACCTTTATCTCCCACAAGGCTGTCCATGGCTTCCGCATACAAGCGGGTATCGTATGAACTCAGAACACAAGCGTCTCTGCCATCAGGGAAATAATGGTTGATTTCGCCGAATGAGTTGGTGATAATCGGTCTTCCACTTGAGAGATACTCAGCTATCTTTTGGGGAAATCTTGCCTCATCCCTATGGTTTTCCCTTAATGGTATTAACAGAGCTCTAGCCCCTGAATACAGGGCAAACAATTCATCATAGGGAAGAGCGTTATAGACAATAATCCTCCCATGTTTTGCTTTCTCAACACGAAATCTGTCCACTTGATTTTTTTTCCCGGACAGAATCAGGACTAAATTGGCGGTTTGGTTATTCATTTGCTTAAAAGCCCTGATACAGAATTCTATAGTTTCTGAATATCCAACCCCCGCACAAAACAGGAAATAGATCCTGCCTGACAGCTCCTCAGGCAGTTTAGCTTGGCTAAAATAGCCATAATCCGCCAAAACAGGAACTATCTGCACTGGTTTATTGGGATTGCGACGCAGGGTCAGGTCTGCCAGAAAACTGCTGATAGGCATGATACCATCACAAAACAGATAAGAATAATGATCAAAGAATACAGCTTTTATCTTTGCAGATAATCCCCGCGCTTCGCTAACATGATACTCCATGATGCTGGCTACCAAACGTGCTTTTAGCACGTTACGCAACATGCTATAGTACATCACCTGCCAGGGAGGTCCGATTGAGATGATCAATACCAGATGCTTTGATCTTTTCGCTTCACGAATCAGATACCGCAGTTCGCGGTAGCTTGCTCGGATATAGTTGGCGATCTTTCTCAACTTATTCATGCTACGCTCAACTGGACAGAAGTACAGAAAGTCAATACCTTCACTGCAGCCTCTTTCCGGGCCAGGGTGATCTGGTGATGGCGATTTTGAAGTTATGATCGGCCTAAACCCTGTCAGGAGCAAAGCCTTCCCAAGCATGGTCAATTTATGATTATACGCAGTTTTGGCTTCCGGAAAGCCAGTTCCAGACAAAAAAACAGCTGCGTCCACAGGCTTTGCAGCGTAGCTCATCAGATGCTCTTTATCACTTTGCATGGATTACCCGCAGCTATCACATTGGGAGGGATCTCCCCCACAACGACACTTCCGGCCCCAATTATGGAATTATCTCCAATAACAGACCCTTTGAGAACTATCGCATTCAAACCCAACCAGACATTGTCACCAATCTTTATCGGCAATGGATTTCCAACTCTCTGATCAGACTGGTGCCAATCTCCATCGGAGATCACCGTGTTAGCACCGCAACGCACATGGTTTCCAATGGTGATGCTACTGAAAGCACCAATCACCGTTCCGCTGAATCCGCAATTACTACCTATGCTTAGGCGAGATTCGGGTGTGAAGGTGCTTATCATGCAAGGGTGATTGATCCCGATGAGATTGGATCTTCGTTGAGACCGGAAAACACAACCCTCGCCGATAGAGACTTGTGAACCTGGAAACAGATGCCACGTGGGAAGTCCATAGAAACTGCACCCCTTCACGCTAAAACCTGCCAACCTGCTAAACAGAGCCATATAAGCATTTGATGCGAGTCTGTTTATGTTCTGTATAATCCGATAACGCGAGCGGGAATAGACGTTTGGCATGCTGTTAATACCTGAGTTTTTTTTGAGCTTCAAAATCTGCTTTTGCCATCAACAAAGCCAAGCTTTTAAACGTTATTTTCGGTTCCCAGCCCAATTGTTTCTTTGCCTTGGAAGGATCTCCCACCAAGATATCAACCTCAGTCGGCCTGTAATAACGAGGATCGATTGCCACAATTTTTTTTCCTGAAGATACCAACCTGCCAACTTCCTGGCTACCAGCCCCCTGCCATATAATTTTTTCTCCATAAAAACCCAAGGCTTCCTCTATGAACTCACGCACAGTGTGGGTTTCTCCAGTGGCCAGAAGGTAATCGCCAGGTTCAGCAGGTTGCAGAATCCGCCACATACCTTCAACATACTCAGGCGCATAACCCCAGTCACGCTTGGCATCGATATTGCCGAGATATAGGCACTCCTGCCTTCCCAGCATGATCCTGGCCAAGCCAACAGTGATCTTTCTTGTAACAAAGGTTTCCCCCCGGCGCTCACTTTCATGGTTAAAAAGTATCCCGTTGCAGGCGTATAAACCATAGGCTTCCCGATAATTGATTACAGACCAATAGGCATATAACTTAGCTACAGCATATGGACTGCGAGGATAGAAAGGGGTGGTCTCTTTTTGCGGTATCTCTTGCACCAGACCGAATAACTCAGATGTAGAAGCCTGGTAGAATCTTGTTTTTATCCCACTTGACTTTATCGCGTCAAGAAAACGTAGTGTACCCAAAGCATCAACTTCCGCAGTATACTCAGGAACCTCAAACGAGACCTGAACGTGGCTTTGTGCGCCAAGATTGTATATCTCGTCGGGGCTGGTTTTTTCGATTAAACGGTTTATATTGCTGGAATCGGTCAGATCCCCATAATGTAAAAAAAGCCTTTTGTTGTGTATTTCCGGATTATTGAATAAATGGTCGATCCTGCCAGTATTAAAAGAGCTGGCTCGCCTGATAATTCCATGCACAGTATAGCTCTTGCCCAAAAGCACTTCAGTCAGATAGGACCCATCCTGCCCCGTTATCCCGGTGATAAGAGCCACCTTATCAGTCATGCTTGATCTCCCTTAAGTTGTTGATATTGGTTTTCATCCATTCGTAAGTGTCTTTGATTCCTTGTTCCAGGCCAATCTCATGTTTCCATCCCAGTTGATTGATTTTGTGCACATTCAGTAATTTGCGGGGAGTGCCATCTGGCTTGTCAGTATCCCATACGATTTTCCCTTTGTGTCCAACTGTCTTTTGCATCATCATGGCCAGATCGCTTATACTTATATCAATGCCAGTGCCGACATTGTAAAGATCATCCTGACATTCAGTTTCCAGTATAAATCTTATGGCCCGTGCAAGATCCCAGACGTGCATGAATTCCCGCATGGGTTTACCGGAACCCCAGAGAACAACTTCTTTGTCTGGTAAGGCTTCGTGGAATTTTCTCATCATGGCTGGTATTACATGGCTCGACTCAAGATCAAAGTTATCTCTTTCCCCATAGAGATTCGTGGGCATTAACGACACATAGCTTAACCCGTATTGTCTGTTTACTGCCTGACAAAGCTTTATTCCCGCAATCTTGGCGGTAGCGTACCATTCATTGGTTGGCTCCAACGGGCCTGTTAACAAGTATTCCTCTCGCAATGGTTGAGGAGCCAGTTTTGGGTAAATACATGAACTCCCCAAAAAAACCAGTTTCTTTACTCCATGTTTCAGGGCTGCGTTAACGAGATTGGCTTCGATGGCAAGGTTGTCATAAATGAAATCATAGGGATACCTGCTGTTCGCAAGTATGCCTCCTACTCTTGCTGCCGCTATTATCACAGCTTTGGGCCTGTGCTGTTCGAATATTTCGTCCACCACATCCTGTTGGCGCAGGTCTCTGTCCGGTTCCGCAGTCAAAACTCCAGAATACCCGCTGTTCTGCAATTCCGCTAGGGTAGCGGAGCCAACCATTCCAGTATGCCCAGCCAGAAAAACACTATTATGCCAATACTTCTTTGCGTCTTGCATTATAAACCTCTTTTGGCTACTATCAGAATTGATTGAATGAAATTTATCCCTTAACCGCAAAAGTTTCCATCCTGGCATTGCAGCGGGAAAACTGCTCAACTGGAGCGGGTTGAGGAAAATCGTGAGTGAGATAATAGGAACCGGGGGCAATGAAAAACACTGCCAACAAGAAGTGGTAACCACCGGATGCCTTGACCATCAGCAACACTACATAAGCCAGCACACATAGCAGATAGTAAAACTTAAATTCGTCGTCAAAACGTCTCATATAGCTCACCAAGGTCAAAATCAGCCAGACAAGGGGAAAGAAACCTACCAGGCCAAAATGTGCCAACTGATTAAGCCAGAAGAGATGAGGGTTCCCCGGGGTTCCGGCCCCCAAAATGGGATACTTCATAAACTGCTCAATGTTAACAGCCACTCTGGATGCCCTGTGTTCAACGGTGTTACCAGATCCTTCTGCAGAACTAACAATTTCCAACCCAGTAATATAGGAAACCCCCATATCCCTGAATTTCTGGCTCATGTCTCTATTGGGTACGACCTCTGACAGATCGATAAGCGTCCCGCCGATGAATGAATTTGGCAATAAGGCGAAGATTGTGACCAGTATAAGCATAATGATGATATTGGATCTGAATCTCCCGCGGCCGAGGGCAGAAAGCAAGAAAACTGCCACTGCAATAATGAACGGGGCAATGATGACTCCCCTGTAAGAAGTATAAAGAAATAGCACTATCAGAAATAAAAAGAACAGGGCTTGGCGTTTATTTTTTTGCAGTGAGTGCCTGTAAAAATAGAATAGAATCGGGATCAAAAACGGTAGCGAAGATATAAACCCATAGCCGCCCATGCCTAAACTCCTAAATGAACGGACATCTTCTTGTATATATTCGATCTCGGCACCCCGCACGGCTCCTGGGTACCTTATGACCACATATAAACTGGTCAGGCAAGCAACAATGAAGCCCAACCAAGCCACTTTCAGCACTATCCGCAATTCCCTTTGCATCTCGGGACGGAAATAGTGCTCTCTCAGCAATACCACTACAGCCCAACCAATCTGTAGGAATTTCAAGGGGCTGGTGCCCACTATCCAATATCGATCCGGCAGATAATGCCCAGCCAAAGCCAGCAGCACATACAGCAATGTGTAGATATAAACGATTAGCATTGTTTTGGATAAATAGGCACGCGGATTTCCCAACAAGATCACAAACATAACCAGATATTGCCAGATGCGGGGATGTAATAGGTTTGGGCCAAAGATCCTGATCTGTACGGCAACTTGAATGAATTCAACGATAGTAAGCAGTAAAAAAGTGCATACCACAAAAAGCTCGATATCCCGCCAGCGCATGATTAACTATTCCTCTGCATTCTTCCCGTTTGTTCTTGGCAATGTGTTAAAGAATCTTCTCCGGAAAGAAACGCTCCGCGATCCATCAAATCAGCATACATACGCAAATCACCCTGCAGTCCTGCCTTTGGCTCGTGCCTTATACCGGCAGCTTGAATTTCAGCCTTGGAAAGCCTAGAGGCCAGTTCACGTTCCTCGAATATCCTGGCAACAAAATGAGCCAACAGCTCATGTTCCTCAAAACGGTAAATAAACCCTGTGATTCCATGCTCAACCATGTCCATGTTCCCGCCGGCATCACTGGCAATGGTTGGCACACCCAGCATCTGGGCTTCGGCTATGGAATTGGAGCTGTTTTCAATTGCCGAAGGACAGATAAAAACATTGGCGTTTAGTAACTCAGCGGCCATTTGTTGCGCAGTCAATCTGCCTGTAAAGTATAGATGTTTTCTAAGACCCAGTCGGCCGGCTAATTTAGCCAGATAGCGCGGATAGGCTGTGATCCTTAGTTTGCTATCCCAGCCAGATCTCCCCAGCATGTCCTTGCCCGCGACCCGTATTTGCAAATCTGGATATCTGGGTAGCAGCAACGCCACAGCTTTAATGACCTGATGCATGCCCTTGAAAGGTGAAGTCCCCTTGCTTAAAAAAATGGTGTGGGGTGTCATCTTGTCAATGTTCCAGGTTGGTGAGGTGTAAAAAACGCTTCTGAGCGCCCGGGGGCTGGAGTAATATGGCACCGAGGGATTCGCAACCCGTACATGGGCCAGATCCCAAGTGGTCCTGCCGCTTATTGCATGGGCTCTGGAAATGTATTCGAATTCATAAGTTCCCCTCTTTACCATCCCTCGCTTGGAACCCCAGATGGAACGTCCAGTGACCAATTCCAGCAGACTTGTGTTTCTTGCTATCTCTCGAAAGCTCATGCCCCCGTAATAATATCTGCTTATCACGGATACCAATCCCTGGATGGAAACCGCGTACTTGAGATGGGGCAAGGCGTTCATGCAGGCCAGGCCATGTGGATACTCTGTCCCGTTGATATGCACAAGGTCCGGTCCAAAGTCCGCGCAGGTCTCCCTCCATCTTTCTTCAAGGCAAGGCTGATACTTATCCAGCTGGTCAACAGGTAATAAATAGTATCTTATTCCATCCATGTCAAGCTTGAAAGCCTTGTTGCCCTTGTACACTGTGGCTACCGCAAGACTGATACCATCGACCGCCCTCAGCTGCTCCGCTCTGGCATATAGCCAGCCGCCAGATACCGGTTCCGCCAGACCAAGTTTCTGGCACACCTTGGGAAAAACAATGTTTACTATCCATAAGATTCTCATACTACGCCGTCCTAGCTATTCTGAACCGATTGATTATAATGGAAATGCCTTTTTTAGCCAGTCTCCTCTCCCAGTCATCGGTTCCCACCAAATAAATCACAGCCATAAGATAAATCTCGCCTATCAACAGCGTCAGAACAAGCCTGATCATGCCTTCCGCCCAGAATCTGTGGAGCAGCACAAGCGGAACGCAGAAAATCAGTATTAGCAGCATGCGGGAAAGGTATTGCCGTATATAAAGGCCAGTGTCATAGTTCAATAGTTTTTTCATCATCCCAAGTTCCACAATCAGGTTTAGAATGGATGTAAATGCAAAAAGAAGCGTAATGGTATAAGGTGGGGCTCCCTTCCAAAAAGCCAGGTATGCCAAGGGTAGGCTAGATAGGGTTATACAACTTGTGACTATCTGAAACCACTTGATGTTGCCTGAAGCCTGGATATATGATGCCAATCCAGCCTTCGCGCTTTTCGCCAGTTCCACCAGTATCATAATCCTGACAAAGGTTGCCGTATAGGGTGGAACAACACCCAGCCAGATACGCAGGATGTATTCTGTTTCCAGCAGCACCGGCAAGGCGGGCATCAGTAATAGCAGGAAGGAATACTTGGAAGCCAGCATCACCAGGCGGGAGGAACGATCTTTGTCTCCGGAGCTGTAACTCTTGGTGATCTGAGGCACCACAGCGTGGCCAAGTCCGTTGGTAAACATGCGCAGCATGCTTCCCACCTGATTGGCAATGCCATAACTGGCATTCATCACAGTGCCAAAAAATCTGTTAATGATCAGGGCGGTACCCTGATGTTCACCCATTACTGCCCCTGCTCCCAGCATTATCCAGCCAGAGAAGCTCAGCATTTCCCTATATAGCGGCCATTGCCCGTAATATTTCCAGCGCACATCCTCCTTATAAACACGCAAACAATAGAGGATATAGAGTATCGGGGTCAGGGCGTGAACCAGAGTTACAAATATCGCGTAGATCTTAAGCCTATCCCCCGGCATATAGCCCAAAAGAAAAACTAGCCCCAGGTTCAAAAGCTTGGTGGAGATCTCTATGGGAACCGTTACTGAAAATTTCTCCCTAGCTATCAGCAGACCCTGAAATGGAGTGGCGAGAATGATACAAACGGTGTTGATAATGGAAAAGCTGAATACGAATACCGCTGCCTGCAACCTGCCGGGTGGAACCTTCAGGTACTTGTAAACGTAGAACAGGCCTAGGCTGAAAGCCAGCGCCAGCACCAGTAGAGCGATCCCTATATGGATGAGCAGGCTCACATTGAATATTTTGTTCACGTTGCCATCTGCCTTTCCGCTCTCAAAGGCAATGTATCGGTAGGTGGTGGAAACCATCACCGTATTCACAAAGGCCATCATTGAAACAAGACCACCCACCACGTTGTAAAGGCCATAGTCCGACACACCCAAGGCCTTGAGAACAAGACGCGAGGTAAACAGGCCGATGAGGCTTACTGCCACCATCCTGGCATAGAGGTAGGCGCTGTTTTTCAGGATCAGTTTATTGGTCACCCGGATCCCTCACTGCTGCTGGACGTCCTTTGTATTCTTGCTTAATTTGGAGTATCCCCCGCCTCTCAGATAAAAGTTCAGCAACCTCCAAATGGTTTTTACGGTCTGCCCGCGCCCACGGTAAAAGTACCGGAACAATGCTTTATTGATCGCCGGGTTGTCAAGGAAATGCTCTTCATTAGCGTCAAAATCAAACGTTGCCGAGTTGTCGACCGGCTGGGTTGCAAAGGGACTTTCTCCCTTTATGGCACCGCTCCGTAAGCCGGAACCATCGTGGCCAAAATTTCGCACTTTGGAAAGCGTTGGGAAAACACAATACTGGCCTTTTTCTCGCAAATTGAGGTTGATGGCCGCATCGGAAAAGGGATCGAATTCACCCTTTCCCATCGCCTTGGCCAACATACTGCTTACGTAATGGGGGGCGATACGGTATGCCTGTGCTACTTTCAGAGGATTCCGCAGTTGCCTGACAAAATCGCTTCTGCTGTATTTCATGGTTTCATATCGGTCGCGCCAGATACCATAACCCCAAACCGAGCATCCCCGCCAGGCATAGTAGTTGCCGTCATATACCCCATCCAAAGAAATTGGGTAGTTATGACCGCAGATGGCAAAAATCCTTTTATCTGTCTTGAACCTGTCCAAGCCTTGGTTCATGTAAGATAAGAAATTGGGGGAAAAACAATTGTCGTCTTCCGTGATTATGATCCGGTCATGTTCCCTCAATACTTTGGCCTTGCCATCCTGGAAATTGCGTATCGCACCGAAGTTGCTTTCCCGTTCGATAACTGACAGGTCACCAAAACCCGATATGCCTGTAAGGAAAGACTTGATTCTTTCATAACCTTTATAATGCTCCGGCTTGGCAGGATAATCCAAGGCAACATACAGATGCGTTTCATCAGCCAGAGGATTGGCTCTCAGGCTTTCGACAGCACGGATGAAGTGCTTATGCCTATTCAGGGTTCCAATAAATACTGGTGCCAATTTCATGTAATCACCAACAATCTCAACTCATCGATTCTATTATGGAATCAAGCAGTTTACTCATCTGGTTGCCATTGTATCTCTGGTCGATAGGAACAGCCACCAATTTCTCCGCTAAATCATACTCCAAGCTTCGGGGCAAAGCCCACTGTTTAACGTTACTCCAGTATTGGGGGATAAATATTCCTTTGGAAACCAGCTTAGTTCGTAATTCCCTATCCGCAGTGAGCAAAGGGTAAACCATGGGCACACAGTCATCGATAAGAGGCAAGCTTAGTTTGTTGTGTTTTTCCAAGGCGGAATGCGCTCTCTCATAGTTTTGCCGTCTCCTAGCTTTGACCTGGCTATAATCAATAGAATCCAGCAGCTTGGTGGTGAGTTTGGACATTTTTTGCAAAGGGAGTTCTTGAAATAAAGGGCTTAATTGCTTGAAATCCAAATAGCCCAGCTCTACTTCTCCGTCTAGCCTCTTCAGCAGATGCAGGCATCTGTGCCAAGATTCATCCTGGCCAAGCTTTTCATACAATTCATTTTGGAAATCGCCTGTTTTGGGATATAGATAGGCCCCATCCGGTACTCCAAAAAATTTACGTGGGGAGTAAAAGCAGTCCATTCCATCCACTGGTTTCGTGTAGAACGCCTGGGCGTTATCCACGATTATATTGGCTTGTTTTCCCGTTAGTGACTCAATGTAAGAGTCCAACAAACCGAAATAATTTGTCACCACGATGGCTTCGTCAGGCTTTAGAGAGCTAATGTCGAAGACTGGCTGCAGGCATCTGTTTATGCTGTAGTGTTCGTATCCAACTCCGGTTCTTATCAGCGGTGTAAGCAATACATCGCAAGTATAGTAGGGAATGTAAACTTTGCTGTACTTGCTGCTGAGCAGGATGTACTCAAGCGCGTTTCTCCCACTGTTCAACCTAAGGCAGTTTCTGTGGTATTCCGTTCCCGAACCAACTTCCAGTTCGAAGTAGCCACCGTATTTATTCAACTTCCACCCTGACCAAGTTATCGATATCCGCCATGACCTTCCGCATCTCATCTTCGTAGCCAAATCCCAGCAGCAGAACACCAATCGCGGCATTTCCCCCTGTGTAGGGAATGATCTCCTCACCCCTCTCTTTATAGTAATGGCTTTCAATAAGGTATGGGGCCAGGGATTCAGCCAGGCTGATACCCTTCAATCTTCCATTCTTGCTCGAGTGGATCGCATAATACGCTGTGGGGGCGATCTTCCCAGAAGGCAAACTGATTGGTTTGCCTTCCAAGGAGTCCAGTATTGCCGCGACCATATCGAATCCTGAGGCATAGTAGATGGCCTGGGGGACAAAAAATCCTCCGCTGCGCGGTCCTATCTCCATCACGTAAGAATACCCTTTGGAGTTCACCCTCGCCTCTATGTTCACTGGACCATTGCGGAAACCACAGCCTCGGATGATATCTGCTGCATCTTTCACGATCTCACGCAGGCTTCTCTCTGTTAATGTAGTTGGCCAAGTTGTGCCCTTGGGATTGAAGGGGTTGGACACTTCATTGTAGAGGTGGTCACCCAGGCAGTGAAACACCAATTCACCATCCAATACGAAGCCATCGCCATGAATGTCCCCTCCCTCATTGTCTATGAATTCCTCAAGGATAAGTCTGCCGTTCCTTGAATAGGCTTTCGCATTGGGTATGGCCTGCCTGAGGTCATCCATGCTGTTTATTAAAGCTACTCCCTTGCTTCCGCATGAATCTGTGGGCTTGAGTATGGCCGGCAAACTTAACATCCCGGACAATTCTTCCACCTCTGTTCCGCAATCAAAAACGAGGTTTTGCGGTGAGCGAAAACCATGTTCCAGCATGTATTTGCGGAAGAGGTCCTTTTCACCAAGAATCTGCACGCTCGCGTAGGGGTTGCCCGGCAATCCCATCTTCTCTGCTACATAAGCAGCTATCGGCGCCGAAGGATCCGAAGCGTAGGCAACCACCTGATCAGGTTGGATCCTTTCTGCTAACTTTAACACCCCCTCATAGTCTGTGGTGCTCACGTTGTGGTATTCATCGGCAAGCCTATGTCCGGGATTGTCAGGAAGATAATCGCAGGTGCAGATATAATAACCCCGTTTTTTGGCCTCCACGATAACAGGCATTTGTGCGTATGAAGCACCCAGAAAGAGAATTTTTTTTTTTTGTTGAGACATTTTCATGGGGCTTTCAATGCTCGGCTACAATGCGCAGCAAATATTCACCATATCCGCTTTTCTTCACTGGTTCAGCCAGACGCAGCAATTGTTCCTCATCAATAAAGCCCTTTCGGTAAGCGATTTCTTCGATGCAACTTATCTTGAGACCCTGCCTTTGCTCGATGATCTCCACAAATTGCGAGGCTTGCAGCAGCGATTCGAAGGTGCCGGTATCTAGCCAGGCTATGCCCCTACCCAGAGCCATGACCTTCAGCAAACCTTGATCCAAATAGACCTTGTTCACATCTGTGATCTCATACTCGCCACGGGCTGAAGGCTTGATGTTGCGAGCTACATCCAGAACACTGTTGTCATAAAAATACAGGCCCGGCACTGCATAGTTTGAGCGGGGCTTCTTGGGCTTCTCTTCAATACTCAATACATTGAAGTTATCGTCAAACTCGACTATACCGTAACGTTCCGGATCCAAGACGGGATAAGCCGTAATAATTGCGCCCACCGGATCGGTGCACTTCATTAGCTTAAACTGGAAGTCGGATCCGTAAAAGATATTATCACCCAAGATCAGGCAAACCTTGTCTTTTCCAACAAAATTGGCGCCGATTACAAATGCCTGGGCCAGACCATTGGGCACATGTTGTTTAGCGTAGCTGATTTCCATGCCCAATTGACTACCGTCGCCCAGAAGCTTGATAAAACTTGCCTGGTCATCAGGTGTGGTGATGATCAGCACTTCCCTGATGCCTGCCAGCATCAGGGAAGAAAGTGGGTAATAGATCATGGGCTTGTCATAGATGGGCATGAGTTGCTTGCTGATAGCAATGGTAAGGGGATGCAGCCTAGTGCCAGCTCCTCCTGCTAAAATGATGCCTTTCATTGTATCTCCTATATTAATTTACCTGTTTTGCTCCTGCTTTGTATCCATCAGTAGCATCTCCGGATCGAACTCCACGTCCATATCGTCATCCGGCGTCTCCAAAAAAGAGGGATTGGGCATGTTGATGATCAGGCTTGGCTTCTCCCGCTCCAGATTGATCACCGCGGTTGGAATGCCTGCCCTGACCCATATTGTGGCATAGTCATAGTCCTCACCCGAATAGAAAGCCATATAGCCCGCATCAGTTTTCAAAACCACCTTTATGTTGCCTTGGATGCAAGTGTACATGGCATACCTTTGCTTGTGGAAATGTGGGCCCTTGACTTCCGCTGGGGCTACCACCGTCAGGTATATTTGCCTGGGAAAATCCTTTCCCGGTAGGAAACCTTCTTGAATGTCCAGGATTGGAACCAGGTAGCCGTTTCCTTGGCGGAACCTGTTGCGCGTGTTGATCTTTCTGTTCTTCTTGACCTTATAATCTTCATTCATGGTAAAATTCCTTTATACTGCTGATTATCATGTCCATGTCTGCATCGCTGAGATTGGGATGCAGGGGCAGGCTCAGGGCTGTTTCATTCAGTAATTCGCAATTGGGCAGCACGACTTGGCTGTTGTAGATCTTGTTCATATGTAGCGGATGATAACGCAGGGTGGTGTAAATTCCCCTGTCCAGCAGGTAATGCGCCAGTTCATCACGCCTGGAAGTCCTGATCACATAGGTAAAATATGAATGCGTTTCCCAAGTTTCAGGGTTGGGAGGCAATGCCAAGTCGCCCACTCCCTGTAATTCTTTTTGGTACCTGGCAAAGAACTTTTCCCGTACCCCTTGCAGGATGTCGATTTTACCCAGTTGGGCTAGCGCTATGGCAGCCGTAATATTATTGGGCAGCATCTTGATGAAGGGCTCGTGGATGTTGTATTCCCACCACCTTTTTTTCCCTTGTGCACCATCTGAGGCGGCTTCAAAGCCTGATTTGCCGATACCGCAGTATCGGAGCTGTTTAGCGTAGGTGAGCATTCCCGAATCCCGCATCGCCACGCCTCCACCCTCTCCGGCAGTGAGGTTCTTCACTGCGTCAAAACTGAAAACTCCAACGTCGCCCATCGTTCCGCAAGCCTTCCCCTTGTAAGTGGAGGAGACCGCGTGGGCGGCATCTTCTATCACTGGATAGCCAAGATCCAAAACTGGATCCATATCCACCGGTTTGCCTGCGAAATGCACCACCATCACAGCTCCGGTTTTAGGCGTAATGTGCGGCTTAATCAATTCGGCGTTGATATTGTTGGTATCTATTTCCACATCTGCAAAAACCGGTACATTACCAGATAATAGCACTGCCTGGGCACAGGAAACCCAAGTGAGAGATGGCATAACTACTTCCGCCCCCGGAGCCAGATCCAACAGCTTGATCGCCATGTATAAGGCATTGGAACCGCTGTCCACCATCACAAAATTATCAATCTGCCTGTATTGGGCAAATTTGTTCTCAAATTCTTCAACCTGTTTTCCCAGACCCAGCCACTGGGATTTGATTACCTGGGTGACCAGATCTATCTCTTCCTGTCCAGTCTTACATCCAAATACTGAGATCATGTTACCTCTGAATCATTCGATTGCCATTGATGTTCTTTTTGTGTTCACATCCTGATTCCCGCGTCAGGAACCTTATTGTTCAAAAAAGGTATGTAGTTTATATATGCTGTATTCTGAATAATCTGATTTGACCAATCATGGGGATTATAATCGTTCTGGTCCCAGATCAGTTCTTCAAGTCTGCCGAAATTTGTTGAATAGAAGTAGTTGTTGGTGGCGTCCACATCTATCATGTTGTTGCCCATTATCCTGATGGCAAAAACTTCGCAGTTGAAGTTGTTCCTTGTTATCAGAGGGTTGCAATTCAGAAAAGCCAGCAAGGTGTTCAATCCAATGTTAACACCCCGGGTGCTTTGAAAGTTATTCTTCCGTATTATGGGGGAGCAGGTTCCATAAACCCTGATATCATAGCTGTAGTTACCGAGGTATTCATTATGCTCATAAATAGCTGTGTTTACCAATCCTTCTGCACCGATGGTGTTATAGAAAAAATAGCAGTCATGGACGTTTGTATCACAAAATTCCCTGACTTTCACCCCAGAGTTGCATCGGGACAATACAGATTGCCGCACCTGGCTGTTGTCGCAACTCGTAAGGTCTAACCCACCATCAGTGGAGTATATGTTGGCTCCTGAAGTAATCAGTTGCCCGATTCCCGAAACAACTGCATTTGATATATCCACCGCAACGCAATTTCGACACATCAATCCTGAACTGCCATTTTTCACCCTGATGTCAGCGGCGACAACCGAGCCGCCGGTAAACTGAACACCTGTTAGTGAGTTGCTAAAAACCACTCCGGAGATTTCCACATTACCTTGGACCATCACCTTGCCAAAAGCACTGTCCAGTTCAACAGAGGAACCCTCAACCAATACCTTTGCATAGCTCCCACTTTCATTATCTTGCGTAGTCAGATTGCCTATCAATGTCAAATTGGTAAGTGGAGTCAACAGCAGATAAGCACCTCGCTCAATTGAAAGGTTGTGTATTAAAACCACGTCAGATTCGACTTTGTAAAAGTGGTCGGCTTTCAGCGATTGAATCTGGTCATTGTAACTTATTGTCCGTTCCGGGTACAGGATAGTTGCTTGGTTATTCTTTCCAGAAACAAATTCAGACAATGTGTTCTCACCCACTCCCACCATGCAGTCCAGCAGATATCTCCAACCCCATCCCGCTTTGGAAAGCACGATGTTATAGCGGCCGGGCTCAATTTCAGCCAGGTTGAAGCTGCCGTCAGCCGCCGAACTGGCAGTGTATAAAGCTGTGTGTTCTCTGTGATCAAATTCTGTTTCCTGACTGATGGCAAAACCCACGCCGGGATATTTGATATTGGCCCTCACTATCGCCGTGTCCAGAACCGCCGGTGCGTAAAGGGCTATGCTCACCCCGGAGAAATCTGCAGGGTCATTGGCGGGATCGCCGCTGTCGTTGACAAGTTGGATCGTTCCAATTAGCGTACCGAGCTTGGGCTTGGTACAGCTACAGCCAAGGATCAGCGTGACTATCATCAGGGCAAGGGCAATCCTTATCAATATTTGTCTTGCGGTATGTAGCATCTTATCCTCCATAAAGTTCATAAAAAATGCCAGGCATTCATTAGAACCCCCGGATCACAGCCATTAGCAGTTCCCCCGCTGAAAGCAGAGCCAAAAACAACGATTGGGTCAGCATGACCGGCTTACGGGCTCTCTGCAAACGCGGCCTTTCCAATTGGATGGCCCCCAGAGTCAATACACAGAACGCAGCCAAAAATAGCCAACGGTGCTCAATATAGTTGATAATTATCAAAGACAGGCCCAGGCTAACGCTGGCTGCCACCCAGAAAAACACTCTGTTTGCTTCGAGAGCAGATTTTCTCCACAGCCACCCCGGCTTGCGCATTAGGTCCAGAAACAGCAGGAAAAACAAACCGGCACTGATCGACATCACAAAGGGCGCCCTTATGAACAGGTTGGACACAATATTGTCAACTAAAAACTTGGGGTCGTGTTTCGCGATCTCGACCAAAGACTTGGGAATGCTGTCTTCCCCATAAGCCTGTTTGTACAGTTCCACGTCCTCCCAGCTTATCCTAACATACGAAAACACGCTGCCATTGCTCTGCCTGTTCAACCTCGTAAGCCAGTTGCGTTCCGCCCAGTTGCCATCACCGCTTTTGTTTTCAAATGAAAGGCCATTTCCCTCAGCCAGGCTGGGTATCTGGACCACTAGGGCTGTCGCCAGTGCCAAGACCACAAATATGAACAAGCCTATTACAACCTTGCCCCGCGGTTTGGACAAAAGAGCATTCCACAGGAGGTGGGCTACTAGGCCAGCCATGATCAGCACTGCAAAAGAACGCACCCAGAGGGTCATCCCAGCCGTCAGAGCGGCAATTACAAGAGAACCTGTTTTCCCCTTCAGGAAGTACTCCTGCATGAAACAAATGGATAACATTGCCAGCACCAACATCAGGGGGTCGCTAAGAAAGCGGTAGAACATTTTTCCTGTTTGGCAGAACACCAGCATATAAGCCAGGGTTACAAGGGCAACGTGAAATACCATTCCACTCACCCCGGTATTTCTCATAATTCTGGACCCAAGATAAAGTGCCAGGGGTAGCAATAATAGATTCAGCAACCTCCCCGCAAGCAGAGGCGAGCCTACCAGAGCAGCCAAAGCGCTTACTAAAAGTACGTGCATGTATGAAATGCCGTCAGCAAAGGATTGCCACAAACCATCTGCCCTGAAGCGATCCAGTTCTTTCAAAAAGAAGCCCTCATCCCCGCTACGGACGAGATGTAATGAGGCATTCAAAGCTTTGTACACATATCCCGCAGCAAGGAGCAACCAGATAAGAATCAGTACAACTTGGACCAGCTTTTCCTGCCTTGTGGCATCGGATTTGAAACTAAACAATTTAATCATGATGTGGCCTTTTGTCGCACTTCTCTCCAACCCTCAGTAAATCAAGGGCTTTGGCTTGAAGTATAGGTTCGTCATAGTCATATTTTTGCTCCTGTATCAATGTGGCAAAACCTTTCAATTCCTCAGCAAAATGATCGCAGGCCGGCAAAATATATTCCCTTTTCAGCCCTTGGTTTTTTATCACTGCCACTGGTTGTTCCCACGCAGGTATGGAAAAAGCCCGCAGCAAGGTTATTTCCCCTTTTGTGCCCCAGATGGAATAGCTGTTTTTGTAAGAATTATTCATGCCAAAAGCCACTTCCGCGGTTCGGCCTCCGCCAAAATCCAATATCGCCGTCCCCCGCATGTCCAGGCCATCCTTATTCAGTTGTAAATAGGCATGGGAGGATGCTGGTTCGCTCCGAAAAGAGAACCTGGCCGCATTTATCACATACGCTCCAGCGTCCAACAAGGCTCCTCCACCCATGGCTTTATTCATCCTGAAATCACTGGGAGGAAAGGACGGGAACCCAAACCAGGCCGAAAACAGCCAAGGCTCACCGATCTCTCCTTGTTTGACCATGTTTTGCACAAAACTGTGCTGCGTATGGTGCCGGTACATGAAGCCTTCCATGATCGCCACTCCGCTTTTCCTACAGGCAGCCGCTATTTCTTGTGCTTCGGACGGATCCATGGCCAGGGACTTCTCGCAAAGGACGTGTTTTCCCGCTTTTGCCGCCAAAATACAGAGTTCTTTGTGATATACTGTTGGTGTGGAAATATACACCGCGTCGATGTCTGAATCTTCAAGTACTTCGTCATAACTAGTATAAGCTGCAACATCATACCGATTTGCGAGTACTTGGGCACGTTCGCTCAGCACATCATACACTCCGCACAATGCTACGTTCGCGCTCTTGTGCATTGCCGGGCCCATGTTTTTTTCCGCTTGGTATCCACAGCCGATTATTACGAATCTGATCTTATTCATGGCTTAAAAGTATGCCAACAGGCTGCGTAATTCAATGTTCAGCATTTGCTGGGTCTGAACCATTTCTTTCAATCCCGCCAAGCTGATCCAAATATGGTTGTTTGTATCCACTTCTTTAAAATCTGGTATGTACCTTATCATGTTAATGTTGCACTCCCGGTAAAATCTTCCCCCTTCTTCCGATTGTTTAGCCTTGTAGACACAATGCTGCCCCAAAAACAAATCAAGATACTTGGGCCTGTTTTCCGGCGCATAGTTTTCCACAATGCTTTGCACAGATGGCGCAAATTCTACCAAATCATACAATCCCGGTTCAATTTTCATTTGCACTAAAAACCTGTATACTCCTTCATTTCTGGTGCAGACAAGCCCAATCTGTCCATGATGTCGCTGCCGCATTATGGGTTGGTCCCAGCTTTCGACCTCCCTATTGTTGGCGTTGATCCTAACGGCCAGTATTTGAAAGAACTTTTCGTCCTTGTGTTGGATAATTCTGGTCCCGATGCTCCAATCACGCAGGTCCTTAAGGGGGATGGTCTTGCGCCCCAAATAGCAAAAATAGCGTTTCCAGTTGAGGGCGTTTCGAATCTCGGACAGCTGGCTTTCCGACTCATGCGTCTCAAAACATTGAAGGACAGTGGACAGCCAAAACTCGCTGCGCTTGATCACATCTAAATAGTCGTTGATTATTTTGAAGATGGTTGGCACATCGATTTTGTATCTGGAATCCCAATAACGGATTAGTGATATCACGGAACGACTGTCCATATTTACCGTATTGTCATATTCCATCAAGCTTTTGATCTGTCCCAATGTAAGCCATTTGTGGTTTGGGCTCAGCTTGATGGGCGTATTAGATTCATCCAGTACAATTATGTTCCGGTTCCGCTTTTCCAAGAACCTCGCGCCCTGCTCAGATTGGTATTGGTAATACAGCACCTTGACCGGGGTTTCACCGTTAAAGTACTCTAAATAGATGGTCTTTTTCCCTCCATGGGCCAGCGTGTAGTTGCTGCGAGTAGCCTGTACCGTGGGTGAGATTTGATAGGTGTTAATATTTCCAGGTTCCGCTTTGGCTTGCATCAGAAAGTATAAAACCCCGTCAATCTTCTTGCACAGGATACCTAGAATGCCAACTTCAGGTTGATCGATAATGGGTTGATCCCAGAGAACTTCGCCTGTCCAGCTGTCAAACACCTGAAAACCCCTGATACTGAAAAACTTGCCCTTGTTGTGCCGAAGGTCACCGTTCAATTCATCAAAATGCCATTGCTGGAGAAAGGAAAAATCTATCTCCTCCACCTCGAAAAACTGTATGCGGTTGAGATCCCGCAACCACTTCAAAATATCTTCGGTCGAGTTGAACGGGTTGTAATCAACAAGCGCTGAAAAGAAAACATCAAACTCCACGCTCCCGGAAAAATCCCCTACGGCGGATATCAACCGTTCCCTGAGTTCTGTGACCCGCGCTTTGTTCATCCGTAAATTCTCCTCAGCAAGTTCTGCATAGTATCCAGCAACTGCGGCAAGCCTTCCCTGGCAAGGTCCGCGTACAGAGGCAACCTTACGATTCTGGTTGCCAGGTCCTCGGTTGTGGGCAGGTTACCAGCCCTGTTACCCAGTTTTATCCCCATCGGCGCTGAATGCAGGGGTATGTATCCAATATATGCGTACGCATCTTTTTCTTTCATCCCGAGAAGGAAGCTCTCTTTATTCTCTTCCTTGTCGAATACCACCCAGAAAGCATGGCTGTTCAGGTTTTTGTACAAATCATAGGGGGCAATGCTGATTGAGCCTGCCGTGGCAAAAGGTTTCAGCAAGTCCGTATAGGCGGACGTTACCTTGCCCCGCAGCTTCAGGATTGCGTCCTCTTCTTCCAATTGGGCCAACAGTACCGCCGCCAGGATATCCGAAAGCAGATAGCTGGAACCGATATCCACCCAATGGTATTTAGACTTTTGCCCAAACAGCACCAGGCTGCGGTCAGTACCTTTTTCCTGCAGGAAATTAGCCCTTTCCACCCAGTCCGGGCGATTGACCACCAAAGCCCCGCCTTCGCCGCAACTGATGTTTTTGGTCTCGTGAAAACTGAAGGTGGCCAAGTCGCCAAAACTACCACAGGCCTTGCCTTCATGATAAGTTCCGTACGATTGTGCTGCGTCAACCATCACCAGCAAACCATGTTTCCTGGCCAATTCCCCGATTCTGTCTATAGCGCAGGGAATTCCGGCATAATCGATTGGCAGCAGCATTTTGGTCCTTTCCGTTATCAACGACTCCATGTGGCCAACATCGGCATTCATGGTTATAGGGTCAATCTCGCAAAACACTGGTTTGGCTCCGGTCATCACCACCGCATTGGCTGTGGAGCTGAACGTGTAGGAAGGCAGTATCACCTCGTCACCGGGTCCCAGACCAGCCAACCAGGCGCCCATTTCCAAAGCTGAAGTTCCGGAGGGCACCAGAAAGACGTTCTCCAGCTTATGCCGGTCTCGCATATGTTGTTGAACCCTTTTGGCAAACTGGTTGTTACCGGACAGCCTGCCGGACTGCAGCGCTTCCAGGACATACTCATTCTCATTGGGAGCGCGAAAAGGTCTGTTGAACGGGATTCTCATTTTATTCCTTTGTAATCAGCCTAAGCACACTTGGATCATAGGGCAGCCGTTGCTTGCCCTGGTAGATGTAGTAAGCAGGGCGCTGGGAACTGTCTAAAATCGGGGCTACTGTGTCCCCACTTTCCACAAAAACCTCGTGACACACAACTTGGGGGCTGGAAACAAACAGCACTTCCCGCAGAATCCCCGGCTGGGGAAAAACGTAATGGATACCGGCATGGGCGGGTTGGGAAAGCACAGGCTCCTCAAAACCGCCAACAGCCACTTCGATCACCCCCCTCACAAAATCGTATCCCGTGGAAAGCCTTACCAGGTCTGAACCGATGCAATCACCACCCATCCTGGCCCCTACCTCGATAAGATAGATCTCCCCGCTTTCCGTGATCTTAAACTCCGAATGCGATGCCCCGTTTTGAATTCCGAGGCAATCCAGGCTTTCCCTGGTCAGCCTGGCCAGACTTTCTTTTTGGCTGAAGCTGAGTTCCGCGGGTTGATGATGGGCTGTTTCAACGAAGTGCGGCGCGCCGGTGGTTTCCTTGTCCGTGAACTGTAAAATGTAATGCCTGCCCTGCCAGGAGATAGCCTCCACGCTAAGCTCCCTGCCTTCAATGAACTGTTCGATTATCACCTGCGCGGAAAATGATTGCTCCCTGGCCGCTTGAACGGCGTCAACAAGTTCAGACCTGTCTTTGACCAAGCTGACACCCCGGCTTCCAGAGCGGTCCACGGGCTTAACGATCAGGGGGAAATCTTTGGGGTTAACTTCCAAATCTGAACCATTTTTGCCTGCCAGCCAGTAACCGGGACAAGGAACACCGCCAGTCTTCAGCCGCTCCCGCATCAGATATTTGTTGGTGCTAACTTCCGTGCACTTAATGGAATTGCCGATCAAGCCCAGTTTTTCCGCCACCCGGTTGACAGCCACTGTGGCCAGATCGGATCCAATGGATGCAATGCCCTTGGGTTGGATCCTTTGGCAGATTTCGTAAATCTCATCCACCTCAGTGATCGAAATGGGATAAAAAGTATCGGCCAAGTCTTTACAGACAGCGCCATCCTCCCAGGCAAAGACATGGGTTTCAAAACCCATCTCCCTGGCTTTCAGAACCAAGGGTTTTTGCAGGTAACTGGCTCCAATGACGGCTATCTTTTCTAGCATAAAACTACTTAATAACCCTGCTTCAAAATCCCAATTCTTTATTGACAAGCAGAAGATGCAGCCTGTCTTGGTGCTGTTTCACCTGCCCCCGAACGACTACTGTGTTCAGGCAAGCGCTTTCCGGATGGCTGCAAGTCACGCACTTACCCGTCTTCAGGCACGGAACTTCCTGAAACTTACACCAGTGTTTTTGATTGTGCCTCAGATAAGTAAGCGGCACTACGTGGTTGTGAATCCTAGCCAAAGCGCTGGCCTGGTCCCGGACAATCTTATTCCTGCCCACGACGCACAGCACATGTCGGGGCCCGAAAATCATGCCGGACACTCTGTTGCCAAAGCCGTCCACCGATATGATCTCACCGTCCATTGTCACGGCATTGGCGCTGATTATCAGCAGATCGCTCATCAGCGAGGCCCGCAGGTTATCATACCATTTGTCATACAAAACCTTCCACTGTTCGTAAGGTATTTGCATCCGGCCCGGGGGTTGGTCTCCGTAAATCGCGTACTGACCCGTGGCCGACCTTTCCAGAGGTTGGTTGATGGTGAAGCCGGCAGAGCCGAATTCCTCTTTGATCCAGTTGAAAAGGTCAAGCTGGTACAGGGTGACACCATCGCTGAATGCGATGTTCCGGATTTGGGGACGCTGGGCTATAAAACTCCTGATACAATCCCTGACGTCATTTTCGTCATTTAGTAAATGAGTCTGTATCCTGCGTGTCTCTAAAGCGCGCTTAACAGCTCCCCCCTGTATTTCAAACAAGTCTTTCATTTCATTTGTGAAATCCAATTCATCGACATACGTCATTGCGCCATCCTCAAAAACTTGGCCGGGTTGCCGGCCCAGATCTCTTTTTCGCCCACATTCTTGGTCAGCACCGCGCCCATGCCCACCGTGGCAAAATCTCCGATTTCGAGGTTTTCCCTCAAAGTCGCGTTCAGACCAATGTGCACCCCGGTGCCGGTCTTGATGTAAGCCCCAACCACAGCTTGGGCCGCCACATGGCTGTATGGCCCCAATTTAGTGTTGTGTCCGATACTGGCTCCCACCATGATCAACGAACCGCGTCCGATCCTTGCCCCGGCTGAGATCATCACATAGGGCATGACCACAGAGCCCGGCTCAAAAACAACACTGGGTGCGCAGTAAGCGGTCGGGTGGATAAAAGTAGCCAGATCACCATCACTCAGGCCAAGGCTTTTGAAGAGGTCCAGCCGTTCGGATTGGCCGTCGATGCGGTAAATGGTATTGATGAACTTATACCCTTCCTTCGCCAAACGCGGTGCGTCAACCACCTTTCCCAGAACGGGATAACTTTCAATGTAGGAACCGGTTTCCTCCCTGTCGTTCAGGTAGCCGGCCATCTCCAGCCTGTCATAACCCCGCTTGTTGGCATCCGCGATGGCTTCCGCGATCACAGTGCCATTACCGATTCCACCCAAAATTATTACATTTTGCATTTATTCCCCAAAACCTTTTTCACAATGTATTTGGGACGCTGTTTGGATTCCAGGAAGATTCGTCCCAGATATTCGCCAACCACTCCCAGAAACAGGAAATTCAACCCGAAGAGAAATAGCGTCAGCACAATCATCGAAGTCCAGCCCGGCGCCACCAGACCCATCACCCTTCTGATGATCAATACCATCCCGGTAAAAAAACTCAGGGCAGAGATCAGAGTTCCAGCCAGGATGGCTGCCCGGATGGGAAACATGGAAAAGGAAAAGATCCGGTCGGCAGTTAACTTGATCATCTTTTTCAGGCTGTAGCCGCTCTTGCCGGCAAAGCGGGGATCCCGTTCAAGGTCCACTGCCACATAGTCCACTCCGATCCAGTACAGCAAGCTGAGGGTGGTGGAGGTCTTTTCCGGGTATTTCCTAAGTTCTTCGATCACTTCTCTTTTAATGGCACGAAACACGGCCAGATTGGGCTCGTGCCTGATATTGGTGATCTTTTTGCTCACGCTGTAAAAGAGCCTGGAAACCGCGAGCTTGAACCAGCTATCTTTACGGCTCTTCCATCTGGCGATCGCCATCGAAGCGTCATTTTCCTCCAGAGCCTGCACCAGCCGGGGAATGTCTTCAGGCCTGTCCTGCAAATCAGAATCCATAATCACCACGACATCCCCTCCGGCATAGTCCAATCCGGCGGCTATCGCGTTTTGCTGGCCAAAATTGCGCATCAGCCTGATTCCCACTATCCGGTCATCCTGTTTGTGCAAAGCCTCGATCCCTTGCCAGGAAGAGTCTCCGCTGCCGTCATCCACCAGGATCATTTCGTAGTCCCGCCAGTCTTTGTCAAGTACCACCTTCAGGCGTCTGTGCAGTTCCGGCAGCACTTCCTGGTCATTGAAAACGGGGATAAGTACTGTGATGCTCTTGAACATTGTGCTCCATGTTGCGGATATTGTGATTGCTATGAGAAAGCTGCATTAAATCATTGATGAACAGCCTTTGTTGCTGGTTAAGCCTGGAAGCCTCCCCTCTCGCTCGCTTCCCGCCAGATACCCGCATCCAATGCGGGGATTATACGGGAGGCAATTCTGGGGAAACACTGTCTGGCTTCAGGAGGAGTAAAGGCCTGGCCAACCACAAGTCGGTTTGGTAAGGCTTTACAGCCGGACCGCCAAACCCGAAATGGAAATTCAACCCATATATAGAAAACGACAATTGAACTTCCAAAGATATGAACTCACTGCGTTTCTTTAAGATAGCATCTTGCGCTTGCGCGAGATTCTTCTGAGAACAGGTTCCAGGATGGTTTGTTTCTCAAACTCATTGAAACTAAACAGCACTATGCTTAGGCAATAAACCAAGGCAAACAATACTGCCCCCAGACCCAGATTGAGCCAGGTGTCCGCATTGTGAAACCGCAGGTAGAGAAACGCGAAAGCAAGAGCAGGGATAAATGAGGGAACTATCTTGAGCAATTGTAACCAAAAATCCCCGATCCGCAGCCGGATCTTTTTGGCGTAGAATATATTGAGGATCACTCCAAAACCAAGCAGCCATACCAGAGCCAATGAAACCGCCGCACCGATGGCGCCATACCGGCTGGACAGCCAAAAACTCAAGGCGATATTCACAACGCACATCAGAAGGTGCATTACCGACCTGAATTGGTGTTGATTCATCGCTTCCAGTATCGACTTGCCAGCTGTTTGCACCAGATATATACCCAGCGAGGACATCAGGATCAGGCTCACATAGTAGGAGGCTTCAAATCCCGGGCCAGCCCACAAGGAGATAAACTGCCTGCCAAAGAACACAAAACCCAGATAGAACAATGCCAGAATGTAAAACTGCAGCCTGCCGATAGCGATAAAATAACCATTGTACCTGGAAAACCTGTTTTCATCATGCGGTATTTTGGTTATAGCGGGCAAAAATACTGCTGAAACTGAAAGTGATAAAGTAGTAAAGTTTATCACGAGGTTGTAGGCAAGGGCATAAACCGATACCATAACGCTTCCGGAAACGATCCCCAAAACAAATTGGTTGGAACTGTTATCTATATTATAGGCCAAAATTCCTAAAAACACAAAGAAGGAAAAAGCCAGGATCTCTTTCAGGAAACCAAGCTCAAAGCCCTTGAAATCGAGCTTGATCTTTAGCGCCCGCAGGCAATAAATGGCGTTGATCAGCAGCAGGACAACGCTCATCGCTGATATCGCGGCAATAACCGCCACAGAGCGATAGCCGGACAAAAGCAGGCCGACTGATAAGAGCGGGATCAATACTATGCGAAGCAGATCGGTTATCTTGGCAAAGACAAAGCGTTCATAACCCCTGATGATGCAACCGAACACACTCAGCGGAAACGAAATCGACAGGGAGACAATGATGCAAAGAAACATGGATTTTAATCTGTCAACTTCTGCGCCGCTCATGTTATTGCCAAAAAAGCGCTCGATGTTGGCTAAAAACACCATGCCCAGCAGAAAACCGACCATTCCGATCACGGAATAGACCATAAACAAGGTCCCATGCAAGGTCTTCTCTTTATCCGCTTCGCCCGAAGCTCTGTATAGGGCCGTATATCTGATGTTCGCGTTGCCCAATCCCATATCCAGGATGGAAAACAAACCGATGGCGGAAAAAGCGATGGAGAAAAGGCCATACTCTCTCTGCCCCAGCATTCTGATCAGGAAAGGAGTGTACAGGAGAGAGACTATTACCTGTACGCCTATGTTCACATAGGAGAAGACAACTCCAAACCTGATCTGACGGCTGCTACTATCTCCCATTCGCCGCACGTGTATCCAGATTAAAGATTAATGGCAAGATTGCATCCCAGTGGTTACTATACGGACACCTGCCATGCCCCAGTTACTTTTGGTCATAGCATGGTTTTTTTGATATACTTAGAATTCATTAACTGAGCTACGCCCATATAATTCAACCTAAAAGTTAATACATCCCCAACGTTATACCCTTGTTTATTCTCCCTCAGATCGTAAACAGACAGATCCGAGCTGTTGCCAAAGAACTTTACTTTTTTATCTGTTGATATCAGATTTCTGGGATCAACATCGATTTTCCCAAAGTCAACCAAAGCCTTGTAACTGCCATATTCGCACGAAGTTAAATTACCTGCGTCTTTAGTCCGCAAGCGAATCTTTTTCTCAGGAAGGCTCTCTTTCCTGTATAATTCCAGGATATTGGCTTCAAATTCGATACAATTAGTGTGCAGATTTGCGTATCTTTTGTTGGTGAAGGGTGTGGTCCCCAAAAAAACTGCTTCGCCGATCCGAAAATGGTTGACTCCAACAGGCACTTCTCCGGTATCCAACAGGGGAAGAGTTATGGACGTTCCCCCAGATATCAGCTCCAGTTTGTGATCGTATTTAGCTTCCAATAGCTGACCATAGAGTACCAGGTGCAACAGTTTATCGTATGTGGGAAGATCTCCAAACATACAACCCAGATTCGCTCCAATACCCACGATTCTGATGTTTTTTAGCTCAAAAATGTTATTATAAAATGGGATCAAACCTTCTCTTTTAATTCCTTCTCTCAAGTCCCCCATTTCGATCATGACAATTATACTGTGAGTCCTCCCCACCGACCTTGCGCTCTCATTCAAACATTGAATCGAGGCAAGAGAAGTTTCCAATGAAATATCGCTGCTCGAAACAGTCTCGGCGGCTTCCAATTTAAAAGTAGGCCTGATCACTATTGTTCTTAGGTTCCCATGTAATTCCTTAACCAGTGACAACTCCTGCCAATGGGATGATGAAACGGAGTGAATTTTACTAATCAATGGGTGTTTAAGCACCCTCGCGATAATATCACGCTCTCCGCCAAGACATTTGACAACCAACGACCATTGCTTGTCGTTTTTTTGCATCAGGGCATGGATTGCCTCTATGTTATCATATATCCGGTCAATGTGTATCTTTACTTCTGCCATTTACCAAGTCTCCGTCATACCGCATTTCCGCATATTTAGACACAAAACCAATGCTCTCATACAGTTTTTTTGCCGGGTTGTCATATTCTACATGCAAAGCAACCGAACCAGGCCCGTTTTCAATCACCCGCCTGATCATGCTGCTTCCTATCCCTCTACCCCTATGGGAGTCTTTCACGGCAATATAAACCAAGAACACACTGGGGATGTATTCGTCCATTCCACTATAGTTTACGACCGTTACTCCGATCAAGCAATCGTTTTCACGCGCAAGAAGGACATAGCCGCCCTTCCCTTTGTCTGGGGAAAACACGTAATCCAAACACTTGCTTATCGCAGGGATAGAATCATGATAAGGCTTCATTTCCTCGTGAATGAACAATTCCAAGTTGCTGCGATCAACATAACGAGAGAGCTCTTCAAGTGTATCAACAGTGTGGATATCTACCAAGCCAACCTGCCTGTCATATAAGATCACTTATAGTATAAATGGACAAAGGGGGATTTCCTGTTGTGCCGGCAATAGTCGATCACTTCATGCGTGTGCTCGCCAAACAATGGGCCAGATATCATTTGATGGTGGAGCATTCCAATTTCACTCGTATTTATCTCCAGCAACCTAACTTTTTCACTTTCGTCCACAACTATATCGAACCCCAGTAAGCGATGATATATGTATTTACTGCTTACCTCCTTGGCAATTTCAACAATTTTATCATAATGGGGAACCTTGGAGTCCTTATAATAATCCGCGTGCTCTGTGGCGCTGATCTTGTTCCCGAAATAATCCATCGCGAAGTCATCCAGCATACCCTCGGGATTAATGCCCTGTCTCCAGCCCCCATGTACTAAATAGTGCTGGAATTCTTCTTTTTTGCCAGCATACCTGAAATAGGAATGCAGGATATGGGTCTCATTGGTGTTAACCGACCTGTAAGTGTAAACCCTGATAATGTTGGTTGCCCCAGAACAGACATGTCCAAACCAATCGCTTTGACTTAACCTTTCCTGAAGCACAAAATTATGGTAATAACCTTTTCGCAAGCTTTCCAACAATGCCCGCACAGACACCACCCGCCCATCAAGGAGTATTTTGTCTTTCTTCACCGTCAATAAAGTAACGTTTTTACCAGCACCGGTTTGAGTTGCGGGTTTCAGGATATACTCCCTTTCCTGATCCAGATTTGTCAGAATGTTTTGAGCCTCAGACAGTGTTAGACCAACGTATTCACCGTTGTAAAAAAAGCCGTTGGCACCCCGCAGGTAAACCCGGGGAAACATATCACGATATTCAGGCAAGTAGCGCTCAAAGAAATTCTTGTCATTATAGGGAACACCAAACAATGTGTAGTTCAGAGTGGGTTCAATGATCCTGAAGTTGATATACTCGGGTACATAAAATGGGGATTCAATCCCTGAAATGCCAATCATACATTTGAGAAACTGGGAGCTGGGAGTTATCCTGAGTGATTTCCATAATTCCTTACATGCTTTTTCAATGGATGGTTTGACATCTGGTAATTGCTTACCCTTGAGAATCTTGTTAATCCTGTTACGAGTAAAATAGGCTAAGATGACATCGTACGCCATTGAGTAGGATTTTCCAATCAGTTCTTTAACCATGGTATTTACTAAGCTCCTTATAACAAAACATAAAGTATGATTGCTTTCACGTTACATAGATTGGTTGGGTCAATTTGCCTGTTTTCCTCGACCGTTGGTGGAAAATGCGATGGAGAAAAAGCCAAGCTCTCTCTTGCCCAACAATCTAATCAGGAAAAAAGGCTCACTTTCAAACTAAAGGGGTTGGTCGTTGTTTGCAAGCAATTGGTTTTCCCAACAATGCATTATTATGTCTGCATCAAAAAGCATAAAACGCTTACTATTCCGCTTTTGCTTCATAGCGCCCTCCTTTGCTGCTACTGGCTTTAGAGGCATCATCCTTAGGTCATCCTTTTAAAAGTTAATGATGACCCCAGGAAGATATAGACTTAGCCTCCGCTGGCGAATGAGGGCAGGCTGACATTCTATCAAAATGAGAAAGGGTAGTTAGGTGTTCTTTTTATCAATAAACGCCTGTTTATCACCTGACAACATGATTTCCCCCTATCTCTTGATTTCCTTATCAACTTGCTAGTTATGAGCGCAGAAAGTAAGTATAAGAACCCCTTGCCAAAGCCCTTTCGTAGGGGTTGTCTGAATCAAGAGAAGGTTCTGACAAATCTCGAGCCAACAACCTGATAAACGGGTCCAGTTGGGTTTCATACCTGTCCAGACAACGGTTTGGGTCTACACCAGGCCAGGCGTTGCAGCTTAACAGAATTCTTCTGTTGGTTGAATCCACTTCTGGAGGAATGCTTTTATAAGCTTCATCTTGAGGGAAGAAAACATACTTGTCCAGATTGCCTGTGGGTATGCCTTCAATGCCCTTGACCTGGATCGGAGATATGTTCACGTCATAGTCATCCACGGAAAGGTCAACGATCAGGGCATCCTCGGGGAGCAGTGCCAACTGATGATTGCTAATAATGCTTTTCCATGGTTCGTGCCGCTTGCTGGCATCCACCAGAATGTCTGATTCTTTGAGTAAGGGATCAAGCAGTTTGGGATCCCGGGTTACCGAACGTCCTACAATAGACACTACCACAGGCCTGTCCGTGAATTTAATTGCTGTATTGGCTGCAAGCTTGCCTATTTCTCCTGAGCCCAAAATCAGCACGCGAAGCGGTTCTGATGTCTTTTCCCTTGGTAATAACGAGTTGGCAGCATGGAACGCGTTTTCAACAGTACCTGGAAAATCCTGGATCATACGGACGCCAAAATCATCAACCACCGAATCCATGGAGTACATCCTTATGCTTCTTTCCGTTAGAAACCGATTACGTCTTTCACGAGTTAGGTAATGTAGCATGGAAAACAAGATCGCGCCCGGTTTGAGTTTCTCGAGCTGTGTAAAATCAGGAGTTCTTACGGTAACCACACAATCCGAAGCAAACACCTCATCCCGACTGCAAAACTTGATTCGTTTGTTCACCTTGATGTAGTCATTTGCGCTGAAACCGAGTTTGGATCCGTATGACTCTTCCAAGATCAGATGAGCATCCAAATTAGCAAGCCGCTGGAAAAAGGCGGGCCTGAAATCCCGCTTTTCATTGGCCTCAAATCTCATGCAGAGAAAACCGATTGTTCTCACTTTACCCATCTTCTCGAGATTATTATCCTGTGTTCATAGTCAACAGGCGTTCCATCTGTTATAACACTAAAGCCAATATCGTTTATATTGAACACATTGAAAGTGTGCATCTTTTTTAGGTTCCAGCCCTTTCCGCTTCCTGCCAAAATGGGGGAATGGTCAATCTCTGTTTCCCTGTATCCTGTAACGCTAAGTTCCTCTATCTTCATCAGCCGCACCTGGTTGCCGTACATCCTGGAACAATCCTGAACTGGGCGGTACAAGGCATTATCAACTTCAAACAGGACACCTGCATTTCTGCCCCTGGCCTTATCACCTTTGATCACAGGGCTAACCGGATGCTCTGTATATGGGCCCAAAAAACTGCTGGAGTAAAAGAGATGAAGGTCATGGTATCTGGGTTTTGAAGTGAAAAGGTAATACATTCCATTATGTTCATGGATAACAGGATCACTCCACTGTCCAGTAAGAATGGTGTCCACACATGTCCACGAGTTGGGAAAGCTTGTGGCTTTGAACAAACGAACATTATTTGCCCCAGCGCCTTCAACAGTCATGTAGATGTCGTTGGCGTAATCGTATATGACAGGAAATGATACTATGGCAGGGTCTCTCAAAACCACACCCCGATCATTCCAGTTTAGCCCGTCCTTGCTGGTGGCCAGGCCTATTACGCCAGTCCATCCCCCTCCGTAAGAAACAGTTAGCCCCCTTTCATAGAAAAGATAAAGGCTGTCACCATGGGGAAACACGAACGGATCAGCTACAAATTCCGCATCCCTGAACCAAAGGCTGTCAACGCTGAACACCGGATTGGGCCGGTCGCTGACCAGGTTGAACTGATGGTCAAATTGATACCTGCCAATTGACCAGCGCGGGATAGCTTGCAACTGAACCCTAAAGATCCGTCTGGCGATAAACAATCCAAGCATGCCAACCAGCACTATCACAAGTGCAACGAGAAAGACTCTCTTTAGACCAAGTTTGATTTTAGTCAAGGTGTTCCACTCCAATGCGGTTGATAATGAATGGTACTTTGCCTGATTGTTTTTTCTCCAATTCATCCACAACTTGAAAACGGACCTTGAGGCTGTCGCCTATTCGTTTGCGCAAGCCTCTTTCAATCTCTATAAATGATGCAGGGTTAAATTGATCATCCACCAGCAGGGAGACTACAAGTTCTCCAGGTTTTTCTTGTATGTATTGGGCCATGATTATTCCTTCGGCGTAGCCTAATGCACCTTCTGCAAAGTAGATCTTACGTCCGTCTGGCATTTCAATAAAGTCATCCATCCTGCCTTCGATTTCGAGAACCTCCCTAAAGGAACAATCCTCTTTGTCAGCCATACGTACATTGTCCCTTGTCCTGTACCGTATCAGCGGTATCGCATAGTTGTAAAAGCTGGTGCCAACCAGTTCTCCGTAGCCATCCTCAGCCTGATTTCCCTCTGTGGTAACAATCTCAGGATAAAAATAGTCCTCCATCAGATATTTCTTGTAGTCCGGTCTTTCGCAGATCATCACCGAGTTTTCCGCATGGCTGTAGAAATCGTAGAGATGCGCTCCGAAAGCAGTCTGCACATGCTCCCTGATACCGGATGTGACTGACTCTCCGTAAACAAAGATCCCCCGTGGTGCTGTGAACTGAAATTCATTCCGGATCAGCTTGTGGAAATCAATGAAGCTTCTGGCATAACCTTCAAAAACAGATGGCCTTAGCTTAGCGACGAGTTTGGCTGCTGCCATGCAGGCATCTTTGTTCATCTTGCTGGAGTTCAAATAAATCATGTTGCGCAGGGCATCATATCCCCAAGCTTTGGATTTCGTCTCAGACAGGCCTTTGAGCACAAAACGCAAAGCCCCTGGCCGGTAACCTGCCCAGCGGAAAGCTCTGGCATAGGCTGCGTACTTATTGGCCCGGCTGTGTCTATCGATCATCAGGGTCAGGGGGGTACCGGTGGAACCGCTGGTTTTTTCAATTTGAGCATCAAGTTCGTGAACTGTGTTAGCGATGAACTCTTTCTGTCGCGTGCGAAGTGTTTCCTTATCCAGCAAGGGTATCTTCTGCAGGTCTTCAATTCCCCTGAAGGTGGAAGTGTCCAGCCCAATTTCGCGGAACAGGTTGCGATAGTAGGGTACATACTTTCCGGCATAGGCGACTATCTCTTTCAGCTTAGAATTCTGATAGTCCAGCACCTGCTGGCGATTCCAATGCTGGCTCTTTTGATAAAACAGATGGCGGCGGAAGATTTCCGGCGCTTGCGTGATGTGATTTGGCAGTTTCATCGGTCTATTCAGTCAGACGGCCAAGCTTTTCGCGCCTGGCTTCGATCAAATCGTGCCGTTTAAGAACTTTTTTGGCTGCGATCACCATGGGCGGACCGATGAACTTTCCGTTTTTGACCGCCACCCCTTTCCCCTCTGCCTGGGATTCATCATAGAGGCGCAGCATGTCCACGGCATCGTCATATTCCTGTTGAGTGGGTGAAAAGTACTTATGCACCAGAGGCAACTCCTTGGGATGCAGCACCAGCATGCCCTCAAAGCCGAGGTTTTTGGCCAGGATGAGGTTTTGTTCCAGGTCTTCCAGATCGTGCACGTTGATGTGCACTGTATCAATGGGAATCACTTTATTAGCCCTGGCTGCCAGGGCGATCAGGGCCCGGGGCGTGAAAATGCTCTGCCCTTCATGGTCATGGATTCCCTCCAAGTCGCTAACAAAATCTTCACAGCCGAAGGCTATGGCCACCACCCTTTTTGAAGCTCGGCAAATGTCTTGGGCGTTTACAACCGCACCGGCAGTTTCTATCAAAGGGATGATTTTGAATGTTCCCACCGGGATTTTCTTTTCGTATTCAATGGTCTCCAGCAATTTATCGAAGAAATAAACGTCCTCGCCGGTGCGGGATTTTGGGTACATGAAGCCATGGATGCCCTCAATCGTCAGGGCTTGCACATCTTGAAGCAGATGCCCGCTTTCGCGGTCGTTCACCCGGGGAAAAACGTAGTAATTCTTCAGCCGGCCGGAGCTTACCCATTCGAAAATGGTCTTGCGGGCAATGGGTTTGTTGGCTTCCGGCTGCACGGAATCCTCAAGGTCCAGCAGCAGCACGTCGGCTTCGCTCCTGGCGGCGCTAGTGAGCAACTTTTCATTGTGCCCGGGCACGAACATCAGGCTGCGCATGATGATATCTGTCATCTCAAGCTCCTTTTTTGGCGATCAGGACGTGGCGGCGGAACCTCAACACCGGCTTGCCGTCCTGGTTGAAGGCTGTGGTTTCCACATAGATGATGCCGCGGTCGGGTTTTGAGGACGAAGGCCTGGTTTCCAGGATTTCTGTTTGGGCATAGATCGTGTCGTTGACAAACACCGGACCCAAATGATCCACCTTTTCGTATTCCAGGTTGGCAATCGCCTTGCCGCTGATATCCGGAACCGTCATCCCCACCACAATGCTGAAGACCAAAGTGCCCACAACCAAGATCTGCCCGTGTTGGCTCTTCTCAGCGAAATCCCGGTTTGTGTGCAGGGGATGGTGGTTCATAGTCAGCAGGCTGAACAGGTTGTTGTCGCTTTCAAAAATCGTTTTACTGGCAGAGTGCCTGATTATGTCGCCAGCTTTGAAGTCCTCGAAATAATGGCCGATGGGGCTTGGTTGCATGCTTACCTCCATACAACGGGATCTTCAAATATGTTCCTGACTATTTGTCTCTCTGAGTTAATCAAAAAGACACTCAAAAAGCTTTGTATTATACAAAACAACATGACCATAGATAATCAACCGTCTTACATCTAAGCTAACAAATCAAAGAATCCCATCATTTATGAAAATGCCTGATGAATTCCTCCACCTCCGGCAGCCCGCCCTGGAAGACGAGGTAGCCGTTGTATGGTTCGCCGGGGGTGATATCTCCGGCGATGGGGGTCAGCATCAGTTTGCGCACCTTCTCAGGATCGGTGGACTGTCCCAAAGCCCAGCCCAGCTTGATGTAGGCGACTTCCGGCAACAGGTTTTCCCCCGGCACGATGCCCATGCTCATCAGGTCACGACCGGTATCGTAAACGAACATGTGCACAAAGCCCCAGAGGGTCTGCACGGTCATGTAGATATGCACGCCTTTGGCCACGGCGCGCTTGATGGCGGGATAGACAGGTTTGTTGACATGCCCCAGCCCGGTGCCGGCAATCACGATGCCCTTGTAGCCGTTATCGGTGAGAGAATCAATGATGTCCGGATGCATATTTGGATAGTAATAGACGATGGACACCCGCTCTTCGAAGAAGGGCAGCACTTTCACTTTGTTGTCTGAGCGGCGCTTGTTGTAATCCCTTTTGATAGGGATTACGGCTTCCCTGGTCACGCGGGCGATGGGGACATCGCCGATGGTGCGGAAGGTGCTGCGGTAGGAGGAGTGCATTTTGCGCACCCGGGTGCCCTGATGCAGCAAGCCGTATTCATCGCTGGTGGGGCCAAACATGCAGACCATCACCTCAGCTATGTCGGAATGCCCGGCAGTGAAGGCAGCGTGCATCAAGTTCAGCGCGGCGTCGGAGGAGGGACGGTCGCTTGAGCGCTGGGAGCCCACCATCACCACAGGGATGGGCAGGTCCTGCAGCATATAGGAAAGCGCCGCTGCTGTGTGGTGCATGGTGTCGGTGCCGTGGCCGATGATGATGCCCTGGGTGCCTTTCTCCACCTCCTTGCCTATGGAGACGGCCAGTTTCTTGTACTGTTCCGGGCCCATGTTTTCAGAAAAGACGGCGAACAGCTTTTCAGTATCTAGATTGCAGATTTCCGCCAGTTCCGGAACCGCGCCATAGAGTTCGCCGGGCGAGAAAGCCGGAATCACTGCCCCGGTGCGGTAATCGAGCCGGGAGGCAATGGTACCGCCAGTGCCGAGCAGCTTCACTTTAGGCAATCCCGGCGTGAAAGGAAATTCTTTTTCCGGAATCTTGTAATGCGCTTCTTTGTAGCCGGTCTCCTGCATGCCCAAAATGGTGTCCACATCGATGCCGACGTTGTATCCGGTGGCGAGTTTGATCACGATGTGGCTGTCGTCATCATTCTCGCTGCGGGGCAGAATGATACCCTGGAAGGTGCCGCGGGTGGTCTCCACTGTGGTGTCGCCCCAAACCCTGGCTTGGAAGCTTTTCAGCACCTCGAGGGCGCGGCCTTTGTAGCCTTTGAATAAGTCAAGCATCTATAGATAGATCCACAAACTACACGAATTCACAAATAAGTAATTACAATAAAATGCGTTCATGGGTCAGGCTTGTGACGCCAAAGTTAACTAAAAGCCCCAATTTCAGATGAGAAGCTTTAAGATAATTGAGAATTTGCGCCGTATGTTCTTTATTGATGTGGCTTAATGCCTTCAGCTCAACGATAATGCTATCGTAACAAAGAAAGTCAACTTTTTATGTTCGGGACAGAGCAAGCCCTTTGTAGGATACAACATATTCTTTTTCGCGTTCAAAAGGAATATTCCGATGCTTGAACTCAATTGCCAGCGCATCTTGGTAAACTGGTTCCAGAAAACCGCAACCCAAGGTCCGGTGCACTTCCATATACGCGCCCAATATCTTGTAACACTCATCTTTGTAAAGTATGTCCCGCTCCATATCGATCACGCTCAGCTCTTGTGTTTGTTAACATAAATTCGTGTCAATTCGTGCAATTCGTGGACAATTCTTTTTGGATGGTCAGATAAAGCTCGGACAGGGGAATGTTACCCAGAGCCATTTTGCGGAGCCGGCCCATTATCCAGTGTTGGATGGCATCCGGCTTTTTCAGACCGCGCGTTTTTGCACGTGGCCACATGGCTTTGAGCAGCGGAATCTGTTCCAGTATTTCCGCTGCCGGGATTTCCTTGTAGCCAAGAACCTCCAACACAGAGGAGAATTGCATGTTCGGGTGCTCATACAGGACTTTCAGCATCTCGGGCAGGATATCCGGCTGCAGTTTGCGTTTGTTAACAAAGATCAGCAGGTCCTCCACCCTTTGGTGGTCGAAGGGCAGGGGATCGCGGCCTTGCATGCCTTTCAGCAGGTGCGCGTAGAGCAGCCCCAGGCGCTTGGGCTCGATACTGTGCCTGGCAGAAAGCTCTTCCAGCACCGGCATCAGGTTGTTGCGCAGCAAATAGGTGTAAGCGTCGGCGGGAATGCCCCAGTCCGCCAGCTGCTGCAGCCTTGTCGAAAGATCCACAGGAAGGTCCCTCCGCGCAGATTCGATCATTTCTTCGTGGACCGGGATCGGCGCGGAATCCGTATCCGGATACATCCTGTCCGCGCCAGGTAGCACCCGTTCAAAGAGCGTGATTCCGTCCGGCAGGGATTTGCGGGTCTCGTTGGGCACGCCGACAAATGCAAGCTGGCAGCGTTCCTCAATGGTCTCCAGGGCAGTTTTGATATCTTCGTCCGGTGCCCAAAAAAGGAGCTGCGCGTCATTGTCCGATGCTTTCAGCTCGGCGCGGAGTCTGGACCAGTCTTTTGAATCCAGAGAAGCTTGGACTACGGGTTCTTCAGAAATCCGGTTCTCTTTTTTGCCCGAATCACTGCCCGTGCCTCGCCCTAATCCAGCTATCTCTTCAGAGTGGAACATGTTAGGCCGTTCCAGACAGGCGATCACTTTCAGGCGGTCAGAGATCTCATCTGCGAAACAGCGTCCGGGTTGGTTAAAGAAGCTGAGGATGCCGGCAAAATGGGGCAAATTGACCGCGATCAGCTTCCAGCCATCGCTTCCGGCCTTTTTAAGCAGAGGGATGTGGCGCCAGTCGGCCGGGTCCAGAAAAGTATGAGTCAGCTTCCATTTCGCCGGGTCGGCTACCCGTTTCCGCAGTTCCTCGCGGACTAGCAGTAGCGATTTTTGACGGAAAGCCTCGTTGTGCGTGAGTTTGGGGATCCAGGAGATGTGAGCCACGCCCTTGATCTCGACCCTGGTGCCGCCTTCAATGGAAACATTCACATCCTCGCGGGCCGCGCCTATCCCGGTGCGCACCAGACCGGAACTGCGGGCGATAAAGCGGATGTTCTGAGCCGCCTCAGCCGCCTCCCAGGGCGTTTCCATATCCGGATAGGTGACAGTTTCGATCAGCGGCATACCAAGGCGATCGGCAAAATAAACCCGGGTATGGCGAAAATCGGACACTTCGCGGCAACTGTCTTCCTCCACGGAAAACTGGATCACTCTGATGGTTTTGTTGGAGATTGGAAATTCTCCCTCGATGCCGAGGATGGTAGTGCGCTGAAATCCAGTGGGGATACTGCCGTCAAGATACTGCTTGCGGGTGATATGGAGTTCGCCCACGATCTTCATTTTAAGTAGCAGTGCTATCTTCATCGCCTGCTTAAGAGCCTGCCGGTTGAGCGGAAAAGGAGGGGTGTCGTCAACTTCGTAGGTGCAGGCGCTGTCGTTGTTGATGCGGTAGATTATCTTTTTCCGCGTCTTGAATTCCATCAGGGCGGTGCCGTCATACTCGCCCAATTCAGACAAAGTGGGCCTCATATGACGCACGATTTCGGCGTCAAAATCATCAAAATCGTGATACTTGCCTGCGGGGCAGCGGCAGAAGAGTTTCTGAGAGGTGTTCAGTTGCTGGTGAACTTCCAGACCGCAACGGAAACCAAGCTTCCGCCAGGTCGCTTGCACGGCGTCCGGAAGGCTGACCCAGCCGGTGTTTGCCCGGCTAAGCAGCCAATTTCGTTGGTGAGGGTTGTCCAATTAAGGTCCCTAATATGTAATGTGATAGACCATAATCCAGAGGTGTGCCTTTTTTGTCCAGTATTATTTCACACCCTGAACCAAGGCTGCAAAAAGCCTCAGGAAGCCGTTTTCCGCCAGCTTGAACCTAAGCCGCCAAGTCCCATTGAATTAGGCTCAATGAAAGGTTTGTATGATTTGGAACAAAGCAGATTATCAGGTTTCTCAGACTCTATATGTCAGAGTGGGGTTGAACTTCATCACCAGGCTTCTGGAATCCAGGCCGGAAAGGTTAATAATCGATTGAGACACCAGCCCCCGAGCTGCTCAGAGTATAATGTCTCCACGAACCAACAACTCCTTCATATCCACACTTGCCACCACCAGCTTAACCGACGACCGCAGCGGCAAGTCCTCCTCGCAACGCAGCACCAGCCGTTTTTCCCAGCGGCTGAGCTCCATCAGCCAGCCTTGTTTCGCCCGGCGCAGCGACACCGCGTCTAGTGGCTCGCCAAGGTGTTTTTGCTCCAGCCAGCGCAGCAGCCAGTAGCGTTCGCTGCGGTGGGAGACAGCCCGCAGCAGTTGCAGGCGTTTTTCGATGCTGAAGATCAGTTCCTCAAGGTCCTGGCGCGAAAAGCATTGCCCATTTCCCGCCAGTAGAGCAGAAAACTGAGCCTGGTTCACGATGTCAGTGAAGCGCCGGATGGGTGAAGTGGCGTGCAGATAAGCCTGGACGCCCACTCCGGGGTGGAATTTTGCCTCGGTGGAAAGATAGGCCTGGATACTGTAATTATCTGTATCCTCTTCGTTTTCGGACCACTGGGTAACATTACGGTAGATCAAAGGCAGGCCACTTTGGCAGGCGCGCTCAGCCATCAGGCGGTTGTAGAGGATCATCAGCTCTTCGACTACGAACCGTGACGGGCTGAGATTGTCCTCCCGCTGCATTACAACATCACCGCCAACAACCTTTAGATTCCAGCTGTAGCGAGGCTTACGTTCCTCGCTCTCCCCCACCCTGGCGTCGCGAAGTTTGCGGCAGAGTTCCAACAGCGGTGAGCGTTCCTGGGAGCGCAGCATATTGTCAAAGTTTTCATAGCTCAAATTCTTCTTTACCCGCAGCCAGCCACGACGCCAGGAGCAGTCAACTACTCTTGCCTCACGGTCAAGCTCCACCCGCAGCGAAAGCACCGGCCGAGCCTCGCTTTCAAGCAGGCTGAAAGCACCGCCGGAAAGCTCCACAGGCAGCAGGGGAACGGTTTGAGAGGGCAGATAAAGCGAAGCCACGCGGTCTTGGGCTGCGCGCCAAAGCTCGCCATGCAAAGGAATGCAAGCCGCCACGTCGCTGATGTGAATGCCTAAACTCCAGCCGGAAGCGGTTTCCTGCCAGTCGATGGCGTCGTCCAGATCACCGGAGTCCTCCGCGTCGATCGTGAAAGCTTCAACACCCTCCGGTTCGGTTTGTTCCGGAGTTACCGCCCCGGAATCCAGTCCGGATGAGAAAGAAATAGGAATCCCACTGGCTGAGGCGACGGGATCAGTGTCCGGTGTAATATCGCCCAAAGCCAGGCGCAGAGCGTGGACCGACCTTTCCAGGTTCCGTCCGCCGGCTCGTAGTATTCTGGCCAGGTCTTTCGGCTCTCCGGAGATAAGCAGTGCTCGAGATTCAGCTGCAAGCTGTCTCTCATCCTCAGCTCCAGTCCCAAACTCAGGTGCTTTTTTGTGCTGCATTCCAGATTCTGCAGTTTCTAGCCGTTCCAGAAAGTCAGCCACCGCGTCCAGATACCTTGCGCGGGCCGCCTCCTTCTCTTTTTTTTCCAGAAAAGCCGCGGTCTCCTCCGCGTCGAGTGCTCGCCACACACCTTTTTTCATCAGGTAGAGGTCATCACGCAGGCGAAGATGCTTGAAAAGGGCAAAACGGCAGAAATCGGAAAGGCAGCCGACAGCCTCGGAGGCCTGATCAAAGTTGAAAGGAGCCGGCAACTGGGCAAGTTGGGCCGGAACGCCTTCGCTTTCCAGAAAACCCAGGGATTGCTCCATCATATCGATAAAAGTGGAAAGTGTGGGTGTTTCAGCAGGCAGGAAAGTATCCAAGGAAGCCAGCGCGATACGATCGGCTGGAAGCAGATGCTCGGCGCCTTCAGTATCCAGAACCCGCAGGCGGTTGCCTTCCGCGGAGCCCACAATGCCCAGGCAGAGCTCGGCCTGATGGTAAAAAAAGACGATGGTACCCGCTGCGTACGTGGCCATAAAATCCTTTATAAATGGCGCCCCAAGGATGATTCGAACATCCGACCAACGGTTTAGGAAACCGCTGCTCTATCCCCTGAGCTACTGGGGCGCGAATTCAGAGGTTAAATTTCAGGGAGGCCTGATTTTGTCAAGTTTTGCATTGACAAAAGCCCGGCCTCTGCGGAAAAGGATTTTTCAGATTTATCGCGATTGAGGACTTAGCATGAAACTAGCTGTTGTTGGCGCCACCGGAGAAGTGGGCCGCATGATGATCACCTGTCTGGAGGAATTCGCTGTGCCGGTGGAATCCTTCACCTTGCTCGCCTCCGCTCGTTCTGCCGGAAGCACTCTCTACTACGCCGATACGGCTCTCTCCGTGCGTGAACTCACTTCAGCCGAAATGCGCGAACCCTTTGATTACGTTCTCTTTTCCGCCGGAGCAGGCGTAGCCCGCGAATTCGCGCCTCTCGCGGCGGCAAGCGGTGCCGTGGTGATCGACAACTCCTCCGGGTTTCGCCAGGAAAAGGATGTCCCGCTGGTTGTGCCGGAAATCAACGGAAATCTTTTGAAAGGGTATCAGGGCATCGTCGCCAATCCAAACTGCACCACCATCCAGATGGTGCTGCCTTTGGCAGTGCTGGACCGGCTCTTCGGATTGCGCAAAGTTGTCGTTAGCACCTACCAGTCCGTATCCGGAAGCGGCCACAAGGGCGTTGCCACCCTCGAGTCACAGCGCGCCGGTGGATCAGAAAACGGCATCTACCCTAACCTCATCGACCTCAATGTGATCCCCCAGATCGGCTCTTTTGCCGACAATGGCTACTCCCAGGAAGAGGAAAAGATCCATTTTGAAACCCGCAAGATACTAAACAACTGGAACCTGGAAGTCAGCGCCACCACCGTTCGCGTACCCGTGATCTATGGTCACTGCGAAAGCATCTACGCGGAATTCGCTTCTGAGGTCGATCTCTCCTTGGCCGCCAGGGAACTGGAAAAAGCAGAGTCCATCGCCTTTGAAGAAAACACTTATGTCACCCCGCGCGATCTGGGTAACTCTAACGACAGCCACGTCTGCCGTCTGCGCCGCGGAACCGGCCCAAACTCCCTCTGCTTCTGGAATGTGGGCCACAACGTCCGTCTCGGCGCCGCCGCCAACGCCGTGCGCATCTTGCTCAAACACGCCCAACTGGCAGGCAGGATATGAGCTTCAACCTTGCCGCCATCCGCCGCGAACTGCACCGGACTCCAGAACTGGCTTTCCGGGAAGAAAAGACCAAACTCTTGATCCTGTCTTGGTTGAGGCAGATTTCTGGCATCAGAATCCACGAATTTTCAACCAATAACGGCATTCTGGTGGAATACAGCCGTGGCGAAGGCCCTTACAGGCTGTTTCGCGCGGACATGGACGCCCTGCCGGTTTCTGAAAGCACCGGCTGCCCGTTTTCCTCCCAAAACCCCGGACTGATGCATGCCTGCGGCCACGATGTCCACATGACGGTGCTGCTGGGCCTGATCGAGCGGATGGCTGACCAGAACGTCCGGCGCAATCTGCTCTTTCTCTTTCAGCCGGCTGAAGAGGGTGAAGGCGGCGCGCAGAGCGTGATCGCCGAGGGCCTGATCCAGCGGTTCGACGTGGAGGCCGCCTTCGCGCTGCACGTTGCCAGCGGATTGCCGGTGGGAACGGTCTCCAGCTGCCCCGGCGTGTTCTTCGGCGTGCCCCAGGAATTCGATGTTCAGTTCTTTGGCAAAACCGCCCACGCTGCCTTTCCCGAAAAAGGGATCAACGCCCTGGACGCCGGCTGCAACTTCCTGAGCCTGATGGAGAAAGACGTCTCCGACCTGGCCAAACAGCACCGGGTGATCTTCCATGTGGGAAAAGTTTCGGCCGGAACAATTCGCAACGTGGTGCCGAACCACTGCAAACTGGAGGGCACACATCGCAGCCTGGACAAGGAAGTGAGCCTGCGAATAAACGAACTCATCAGCAACAACGCCTCCCTAGCCACAAAGATGTATGGCGCGGAATACAAAGTTGATTTTCTAGTCACTTACGATCCAGTGGTCAACTCCGCCGATTTGGTGGAAGAGTTGAAACAGGCCTGCGCGGAAACCGGAACGAAGTACCAGAAAGCTGAAGCGTCGCTCACCGGCGAGGATTTCGGTTTCTTCACCAGCCTCTACCCCGGATTGCTCTTCTGGCTGGGCTCCGGCTGCGCGGAACCTTTGCATTCCGACAAGTTTTTACCCGACGAAGCCTGCCTCGCCACCGGCGTTGATATTTTTGCCGCTTTAGCCCGCCGCTAAAACATTTGGCTCTCTATCAATCCAAGTCGGTAATCCACCAGACTTGAAAGGGAGCCATAACTGTTTACCCACCATGATGTCCTGCCTGTCTCACCCTTAGCGCCCGATTCCATCCCTCTCTCATGCCTCCCGCATAATTCTCGCATCAAATGCGGGTATCATGCGGGAGGCGAATCCGGAATCCTATAGAGGGCCTTAACGGCCAGTCAGCTTCACCAGGATAAAAGCTGGCGTCGGGCACAGCATCGACGTCAGCAAAAGAAGAGCGCTTCTACGTATTCTCAAGTCGTCCATGCTCACTGCGTTCGCTGTACGCCAGGCTCCCGGTTAGAAAAAGAGCCTGAAATCATTGTCGTTTTACGCAGATCCAGGCTCGTGGTTCACATTGTGATAACTCACCTCAGCAGCGCGATCTTACCCGCCCTCCGGTTGCCTTTGGCGTCGCTAACCACCACGAAATATATGCCGTTCGCGCAGGCTTTGCCTTCGGCGTTGGCGCCGTTCCACTCAAAGCGGGCGAATTTGTTTTCCTCCAGGATGCGCACCAGGGTTCCGGCGGAATCAAAGATACGGCACTGGTTGAGGCCGCGGGGCATGGTTTCCGTGGGATCGTTGCGTATGATCACAGAGCCGCGCTCGGCGGGGCGGAAGGGATTGGGATAGATCACCAGGTTTTCCAGCCTGACTTCCGGTTTCTCGGAATAGCCGATTTTGAGGGTGTTCAGGCCGTCCGGGGTGCCGATCAGCAGGATTCCTTCCACGGGGTTGTAGCCGAGGGCGGTGATGTAGTTCGAAAGCAGGGGCGAGTTTTTCTGGAAATAGTTGGTGAAGCGTTCCGTTTCCGGATCGTACATGCTGATGCCGTGCTCGAGGCTGCCGATCCAGACGCGGTTGAAGGGATCAAGGTAAATGGCGGTGGGAGTTGTGCGCACCGAGCCATAAAGCCTTTCCTCATCTACGTAGTAGAGGATTTCGTTTTCCCAGGCGCGGCTCTTTTTATTGAATTTGAAACGTTTGATCGAGGTGTCCCATTTGTACCAGTCTTCCTCGTCCCACATGAACAGACCTGAGCTGGCCGCGATCCAGTGCTGGATGCCCTCGTAAGGGCTGTTAACGCTTACAATGCCGTAAACTTCGCAATTGTTTAAATCCGGCGGATCGGGGATAAGCCAGTGCGGGCCATCGGTCTCGGGGATGGAATCATGGTTCCAGATCACCAGCCCCCGGTCGTTGTAGGTGCCGATAAAGTATTGGCTGCCACTATGATAGCAGTAGATGGAGCGTTGATGGGCGCTGTTCGGGATGATAAACTCGGCGATGAGGTTGTCATCCGGGTCCAGCACGCTGAAGCCGTCGTTATAGCAAGCCACGAACATATTGCCGTGCCGGTCCTGAGATATATGCAGGTCCGTGTTGCCAAGCAGGCGCGCCGAACCGGGGATGGCACCGCCGTAACTGCCGAGTTCCGGGTCCCAAATATGGATGCCGTCGCGGTCCAGAAATTTCCAGGTTCCGCTTGCCTCGTCAAAGATGGAAACGCCGTATCTCCAACCTTCAGGACTGGTGTCGTTCACGTCGTAGGTGCCAAACCATTTGCGGTTGTGGCTGTCCACAGCGCAGCAATAGATGTTGTCCGTGTGGATGGGACTGTTGGAAATGTTGAATGCTTGCCAGACGCCATCCTGATATTTGCTGGCGCCCAGGGTGCTTTTACGGATGGGTGTGGCGCTTAACCCGCCACTGCAGAACCAGGCGGCATGGTTAGCATCGGTGGCGATGTTGGTGATTTTGGGAAAACCGATGGAATTGGGCAGCGTCTGATGCCAGCCAAGAGATTCGGGGAAAATGCCTTCCCGCTGCGAAAAAACGCCGTTCCCCCAGCTGCAGAGATAGACCATGTCTTCGTAGGTGACTATCCTGCAGATGCTTTTGGTGCCCAGATAATTCTGTGCTTCAGTCCAGTGGTGCACGCTGCCGTTGCTGTCGATCCGGGTGAGCAGGACCTCGGTGTTTCTGGAGTAGCTGAGGAAATCCTCGTTCCAACTGCCATAGGACACCCACAGGGCACCCCGGCCGTCCAAAGCGGCGCTGGATATCTGTTCCAGGATCAATCCATCAGAATTGCTGTAGGTTTTCCAGGTGCCTGTCCAGGGGTCATCGGACCGCGTGTAAACTGCCAATTGGCCTGCCACGGTGAGATGTCCCGGCCGAACGGACAGTTTGCCCCTGATGCTGCCGCCGCCTGGATAATCACCAAAACTGTGCCAGGCGGAATCCACGTCCAGGGAATCCAGATGCACGAAATTCAACCCATCCGCGCTGCTGATGTAGAGATAGTTGGTGGAGCCCAACTCCATGGCCTCGATGGAGTTGGAAAGCAAGCCCGGCGTGGTTTGCGTGGTGTATTGGTGCAGCATCAGGGGAAAATTCACACCTTCCAGATAGTAATAGGAAGCCAGGCCGGCTTTGGTGGCCACCAGGATGTTGGCGCCGTGTTCCACGATCTTAACCACGTTGTTGGAAAGCAGGCCCAGAGAGGTGTTCAGTTGTTGGACACCCTGGGGCATGATGATCGTGATGCCGCTGGCGGCGGTTCCCAGCCAGAGGCTCTGGTTAAAGGCAATGTATTCCAGGGTGCGCACGTCATTGGAGGCCAGTCCGTCCGCGGTAGTTAGGATTTCCTGCCCCGCGGGGATTTCTCCGTTCCCACCCCAGGAATGGACTACGCCGCCCCAGGTGGCAAAATAGGTGTCATATTCATATAACGGAACAAAATCGTAAACATGGCTGAGGTTGGTGATGGTTTGCCAGTTGGTGGCACTCAGCGTCAGGCAAAGAGGCGCGAGCAGCGCCAGTAAAAGGATTCGTTTCATTTTTTTCTCCCATGCCGCATAAGGACGTAGGCCAAGATCACACCCAATACCAGCAAACCGAACAGTACCGAGAAAAGGATGCGCTTGGTGGAAAAGGAAAAGCCGATGGCGATGAGGCCAAAGAGCAGGGTGACAACATAAGCGGTAAGCGCGATGGCTTTTTGGGAAAGGCCCAGCCCCAACATGGCATGATGCAGGTGGGCTTTGTCGGCTATGAAAATGTTGCCCAGGCGCAGACGGCGGAAAACAGCCAGGGCGGTGTCGATCAGAGGTATCGCCAGCACAGACAGCGGGATGATCAGCGTCATTGAGGTGATGCCTTTGTATTGCTGGGTCCCGGCGGTGGATATAGCGGCGATCACGAGGCCGTTGAACAGCGAGCCAGTATCGCCCAGAAAGATCTTGGCGGGATGGAAATTGAAGCGCAGGAAAGCCAGGTTTCCCGCCAGCAGAAAGGCTGAGAGCGCTGTGACCAAAAGGTTGTGCTCCTTCACGCCCACGCTCAGCAGCACAGCGCAAACGATCACGCAGATCCCGCTGGCCAGGCCGTCGATGCCATCAATGAGGTTCACAGCGTTCATCACCACCAGATACCAGAGCAGGGTGACGGGGAAAGAAGCCCAGTATAAAACGATTTCCGCGCCAAAAGGATTGGTAAGAGAAACCACGCGGAAGCCAATGGCGTACATCACCACGCCGATCATCGTCTGGAATAATAGTTTCAGTCCGGCGCGGCTGTCGTGGTGGTCGTCCATAACACCCAGAATCAGCGCTATCGCCTCCACCCCAGCCAGTTGCAGCATCATCCTGCCTGAAAGGTCCGGCAGCAAGGTCAATCCCAACACCAACTGCGCCAACATTATGGGCAGGGCAAAAGACAGCCCCCCCGCCTCGGGGATGGCCTGGGTGTGGATCTTGCGTTCGTTGGGCAGGGCAAGGATGCCGAAACGCTTGGAGAGCCTGATGTTCAGCGGCACCAGCAGATGCGTGAGCAGAAAAATCCCCAGGCTGAGGAAGATGATGAGCAACGTCATTTCCTGACCCCCGCGCCTTCCCGGTAAAGCTTCAGATAGCCGGCCACCATCTTTTCGTAAGAGCATATCCCGCTGATGGTTTGGGCCGCCGTTCGCCCTTTCTGGAAGGCATCGGCGCGGTCGCGGGAAACTTCCACAAGGCAGTTGATCAAAGCGGTCTGGTCATCCAGCGGGACCAGCCAGCCGCAATCCGGGCCAACCAATTCGCGGATGGAGGGAATGTCCGAACCCAGGATGGGCAGGCCCGCGTGCATGGCTTCGATGATGCTGAAAGGCTGTGCCTCCCATCTGGAATAGAGAAGGAAGGCATCGAAAAGGGGTAGCCATTTGCCGATGTCCGCTTCCCAGCCGGGAAGCAGAACCCGCGAATTGAGACCGTGCGAGCTCACGATCTGGCGGCAAAGCTGCAGGTATTCGCCATCGCCCAGCAGGATGAAGCGCAGACCGGGTTCCCGGGCGCAGGCCTGGCAAGCGGCCCCGGTGATGTTCACCACGTTCTTCTGGGTGGTGAAACGGAAGGTGGAGCCGATCACGAAATCCTGTTTGTCGGGATCAAACTTCCGGTCGGCGGCGACCTGGGCCAGTTTTTCCGCCTGGACGGGTGGCAGGGCGTTGTTGATTGTAAGGGCCTTCTCTTCAGGCAAAAGTCCCAGCGACAGGCAGTTTTCGCGGTCGGAGTGATTCACGAAAACCACTTTGTGCCCCAGCGAATTACCCACTTTTTCCAGTTGCCGGAAAAAGTATTGCTGGAAGGCGGGTTGGTCTTCCTGAAAGGCAGTGCCGTGTTCGGTGTGCAGGATTAGCGGGACATGGCAGAGCCTGGCCGCCAAACGTCCCAGCAGACCTGGTTTGGAGGCATTGGTGTGCACGATGTCGAAGCGGTGGCGACCCAGCAGAAGCAGCAATTCCGCCAGGGCGGTGGCGTCCAGAGGCGAGATGGGATGCTGCAGGAAGCGCAACGGAATGTGTTTGTAGCCCCTTTGGCGCACGGCATCGACCAGATCCCCGCCAGGGGCGCTGGCCACGTAAATATCAAATTCGTCACGTGGCAAGCCATCCAGAAGGTGCAGGCTGAAATTCTGAACACCTGAGAGCAGCGGCAGCAATTGCAGATGGAGCAGTTTGGTCACGGTTCCCGGTTCAGCCTAATAACCGCGATCGCCTCAGCCGGAACGCCGGTGAAGTAAACCATGTTTCCTTCCACCCGGGCCGGCAGGCCATCCACTTCGCGGATTTTGTCCTCGTTCAGCACCTGCAGGGCAAAATGTTCCATTTCATCCGGGAAATAGATGCTGATTTCATAATCGCTCTCTTCGATGGTCACCCGGTTGCGTTTGTCCCACCAGGCGGTGAGTTCTGCCGGAGTCGGGACCCAAACGCGGCCGGCCTTGAGTAGTGCAAGCGCGTAGGCGTAAAGCTTTTTCACATAGGGGATGTCGGCATAGGAGGCAAGGCTCAGGTCGAGGCCAAAAACGCCGCGTGTGCGGAGGGCGGCCTGATAATACTTTTTCAGCAGATGCTTGGCCTGCTCGAGCTGCAGGGTTTTGTAGCGCCCCACACGCAGATGGGCGTCGTGATAGACGGTGGGAAGCTCCCACCAGTTGGTTTTGAGGCCGCCGATCCAGGGCTGGTAAGGAACGCTGATCCCGCTCACGAAGCCAGGAGTGTCCCTGCGGGCAGTGCTTTGGCTGTGGGAGGGGCCCAGTTTGTTGTGCAGATCGCGCATGACGTCGCTGGAGCGGTAATGGAGCTGGCGGATGCCGATCTGGTCCTTGCGCAGTTGGTGCAGCATGATCTGCTTGCGGGAAACGAACTCGTCGCGGGTGGGTTTGTCCGGAGCAAGCAGCAAGCCGACGTCATGCCCTGCGCGGGTAAGCTGCTGAATCTCTTCCTGGAGGTCGGCGTCATCCAGGTTGTAATTGATGTATTCGTTCTTTTCCGGGGCTATGTAGAATACGCTGCGGAACCCGGCATCCTCCTCCAACTGGCGGTATTCCGCGAAATTCCAGTAGAGTTCCACGTTTGTGAAGAGAAAGCGAAATTTGCTGCCAATGCTGTGCAAAAGCTGGCGCCAACTGAGGGAAAAAAGCATCGCGAGGTCGCTGCCCACGGAGAGGAACAATTCCGAGTAGTTCCATTTCTGCAGGTCGTCAACGCTGTGCGAAAGCAGGGCTGCGCCTTCCTGTGCCTGAGGCCAGTATTGCTTTTGAACAATGTGGATGCCCTTGGCGCGGGTGTGTTCCTTGATCATGCTGTCGATCAGCCAGAGCAGGTTGTCCACGTAGGGCGTGTCGCGATGGGGATTGAACTGGCTGGCCTCATCCGGAAAGCAGCCATCCGCATCGCGGGTGGGATCGATCTGCGCTTCCAGGCCGGCCAGATGGAAGAAAAGGTTGCCCACAAGGTCGAAATTGATTTTGCCGGCGTGGACTTCGCTTTCCGAATAGTTTTCAGCGGGATAGGAAAAGCTGCGGGCGCTGATCACCGGGGTCTGCGAGAGCAGCTTGATGGTTTTCAGGCTGCGGCGGAGTTTTTCCGGATTCATGTTTTTGGGATCGAAGAGGTCGGGCTCGCTCTGGATGAAGATGGTGATGAAATGGCGCGCTATCCCCTTCAGTTCTTCCACCGTGGGATCGGTGTAACCGTAGATGAAGAGGATGTCGTTGTCCTTCAGCTGGCCCGTGTCCGAAATGAAGCAATATCCGTATCCCAGGGTCTGAAATATGAAGCTGAAGGCGTACTTTATCTCGTGCTGATACCTCGCCAGCTTGTAATCTATGAAGATCGAGATCATGCGCAGCTTACCGCCAATTTCTTTTTAAAGCCAGAGATTCCTTTTTTTACTATGTGTCAAGCAAAATCGTCCGTTGCCACTTTTTTCGCATGAACTTGCCTCAGTTTTGTGCGCTTTAGCCACACACTTGAAGCTGCTGATTTGTGGAATCAGGACGCAGGTTGAAAGGCAAAGACAGCGAAAAGGAAGGAACCGCATTCCTCGTTAGCCCCCGATACCAAGTTCCTAGTCTGCCTCCCGCATGATCCCCGCATGAGATGCGGCCATCTTGAGGGAGGTTTGGGGTAGGCGAACAATAATCCCCTAAGAAAAACCCCGGCACCTGCCGGGGTTTTGATTCTTGTCCGCCGCCACGATTGGCAAAGGCGGGATAACGTTTGCTTATTTGATCATCAGCATCTTGCGGGTGGAAACATAGTCTCCAGCCTCAAGCCGGTAGAAATAAACGCCTGAGGAAACGCTGCGGCCGGAGGAATCCAGTCCGTTCCAGATGACCCGGTGCTGTCCGGAGGCCATGTCTCCGTCCACAAGTTCCTTCACCAGCTGGCCTTTGACGTTGTACACGCTGAGTCTGGCTTTGCCCGGCCGCGCGAGGTCGAAGGAGATGGTGGTGCTGGGATTGAAGGGATTGGGGTAGTTGGAATTGAGGCGCGTAACCAGTTGCGGCGCGTTTTCGTCGCTGTTTTCCACCACATAGGGAAACTCGAAGGCAAGGGTGTCTGAGGGGCAGCCTTCAATGTTGAGGTAAACCGCGATGATCAGATACGCGTAATCTCCATCCAACGAGATCACGTCGGTGTAGCCAAGCCCGGTGGTTTGCTGGATCAGCTCGAAAGGACCGGTGTTGAACTTTTTGTACACGCGGTAATTCATCACCGGCAGAACGGGGTCTATGGGCGGTTCCCAGCTTAGCACAACTTCACCGGTGAGGTTGTCAACGTCGAAGGCGGCATTGGCCGGCTGGGGCAGGTTGATGAGGGTGAAATCGACTTGGTGCACCGGATCAGCGGGAGTGATCATAATGTTGTTGGCGCTCGCGGTTTGGTGGTAAGGCAAAGTGGCGTTCACGTCGAAAGTGCCGTTGGGCAGATACAGCCTGTAGGAACCGTCGGCAGCCGGATGGGTGGCAAAATGGTTGTTTGCCATCACCAGAGCTTCCGGGGCAGGGGTTGCCGAAGCGGGGATAACAGTGCCGTGCAGATATCCCGTCTTCTGGTTCACGCCGCTGAGCTCGAAATCGTCTATGAACCAGCCGATGCTGCTTGTGCCGCCGTCGGAGCCCATACGGAAACGGAAGCGGACCTGCTGACCGGCATACTGGCTGAGATCGAAAACAATCTGCTGCCAATTGGCCGCTGTTCCGGAAAAACCGGGTTCACCACCCAAGCCGGAGAGGCTCGTGTGCGTGTAACCGTTCAGCGGGGTGATCAAGTTCCAGGTCAGGCCATTGTTTGTGGAAATGCCAACGTTGCCGCCGTCATAGTAGTTCTCGAAACCGTAATAATGCTGCAAAGTGAGGGTCGCGCCATCATCCAGGGCATAGAGGGGCGTTACCAGAACGTAGTTCACCAGATCAGGATAGTTGCCGCTGAGTCCTGTTGACCACAGTTTGGTTCCGGAATACGGGGTTATCTGGGATGGCGTGCCCCAGGCCCAGCCTGTTTCGGAAATAAAACCGCCGGTGTTGGTCTCAAAATCGTTGAAGATGTTGGGCATGTTGTAGGGAACCATCAGATTCGAGTTAAGCGGCAAGCCATTCGAAATGGAGACATTGAACTGGAAGAGGATGTATTGCCCAAGTGAGGCAGTGTTCACAAACTGCAGCTCAAACACGAACTGCATCACGGCATTGGGCTCGATGAGCGGCAGGAAGATGATCGGATCGGCAATGACCACATCAGAACTGGATGTGGACAGCGTGGCCTGAATATCCCTGGATTGAACGGCCGCGTTGTTGTTGACGTTTACCACCAGTTTAACCGTTTCCAGCGGATCGATGATGCCGTTGAAATTGGTGTCGGCATCGTTGATCAGGAAGGATTCGAAAACCATCACGGAGGCGTCCACCCGCAGGCTGAAATTCCTTTCCCAAACTACTTCCCCACAGCTAACGGCAAGCGTGAAATTGACCACCGTGGCGTTGGGGCAATCCGGCGAAACCGTGAACACGAAAGGAGCTCGGTTGACCCCGAAGCCATCGCCAACGAGGGGGAAATATTCCGCCGCGGCGTGTGTGATGATTACGTGTTCGCAGGTGGTGGACAGGGTTGCCACCACATCTTCCGCTGTGAGGCTGCCGATGTTTTGCAGCTGCACACCCAGTCTGACGGTTTCGCCAGGCTCGCAGATACCGTTGCCGTTATCGTCGTCAACAAAGGTCTGGCTCAGCAGCAGATGCGGTTCGTAGTGATAGATGGGGACGTTCGTGATGTAGATGGCACGCCCGTTGCCCAGAGGGGACGCGGCTGTGGGATAGTTGTTCCCAAAGGAGTATTCCAGGCCAACCATGCCGGTGTGGTCTTCGATGCCGATGGTGCAATAGCAGCCGTGGCGGCCGGTGTTGGTGGAGGAATCCACGTTGTTGAAAGTGTGATACTGAATCTTGATGGGGCCGTCGCCCAAAGCAGTGGCATACACGCTTTGATCGTAAAGGATCACCTGGAATGTTTCCACGCTGTTGCCGTTGGCCCCGTTTTTCATATTGTACCATTCGATCACGAAGTAGCGTTCGTCATGGTTGTACCAGGTATAGACCCCTCCCCCGGCGTGTGTGGCCAGGTCATCCCAGAATGGCGCAATCATGGGGTTGGGCCCCATGGCGCCGGGCAGGCGGTAGTTTCTGAATTCGGCATTCTCGGTTACGCCCATGGCAATGAAACCGTTGGAACAAACCGTTATCTGATCATACACGATGCCGTAAAACTGGAAGGGGAAAGGCAAATTCACCACTTCAAGGGCGTCGGCGCCAACCTGGTCTCCTTCGTCTCCGCTGGCGTAAGCGTCGGAAATTGCCAGAAGGGTGCCCACGCCACCCTCAGCAGGAGCGATGCCGATCCAATCGTACACGGGACAGTTTTCGTAAGTAATGTCCGTATCGTCATAGATCACATAGCCGTAGGAATCCGGCCCCAAAGGATCATGCACATCGACTTCTCCGACTGTAAGGGTGAAATCCAGCCACTGCTCAAAGCCGGCGTCGTTGTATAGTTTCAGCCGCATCGGGATCAGCATGCCCGGCAGCAGCATGGGCCGGCCGTAGATCTCGAACATATCTGTGGAGGGCGTAACCTGCACGTTTTGAATCAGGTCACCATACCAGGCGGTGTTATCGGTAACCGAAACCAGGTCGTTTAGGCTGAAAAGCTTGCCCCAGATGTCAGTCACCCCTGTGGCTGTGGTGTTGCTTACAGTTACCGTGAAGCCCGCGGTCTCGCCTGGATCGAGAACCTGGTTGCCGCCATTGGTAACCAGGCTGGTGTTGTACATTATCCGGGCATTGTGGATGGGTATGAATTCCGAAATGTCATAGCTTTGGTTTTGGGAATCCGTAAGCAGCACGTGGATCCGGATCATGGCGCCGTCGGGGGCTCCCGGCGCGATTTGCAGAACCACGGGACTGGCGTTGAAGCCAAGCCCGCTGCCCGCGATCTCGCCATAGGTAACCAGCGAATCCACAAATGTTACCCAGGGACTGTTGGTATGGACCTGCCCGCTTAGCCCTGAGATGGGGTTGGCCGAAGTGTTGGTAAGCCCAAAGAGGATCTCCAGTGTTTCACCGCCGTGGGCCAAACCGTCGTTGTTGCCAGAGGAAGCGCCGCTATTGTCATCGTCTATCACAATGCTGGCCGGCACCAGGGTGCCGCTGTTGTCCACGGTCAGAGTCTGCTGCAGGGGCTTGAAATCGTGCTTGGAAACGGTGAGCACACAATTGTTGGGGGTCATCGACTGCGGCAGGGTAAGGATAATGTTGCCCTCTGTGTCCGTATAGCCTCTGCTGATGATCGAGCTATTCTGGGTAAGGGTTACGGCTGCTCCCTCCACCGGAAGGTTGGTTCCGTCCAGCACATTCACATCCATCAGGCTGAGGCCCAGGGGAATGCTGGGAATGACCGTAACGTTGAAGTGACCTGGGATGCCGGTCCATGTTTCCATAGTGGGGTCACCCATCAGATTGCACCAGTGGGTGAAATTGGTCACGTTGCTCGGAGAAGCCACCCCGTAAGTTTGTGACATATAGAGTTTACCGTTCAGCAGGGCTTCGCCGATTGTGCGCATCCCGTATTGGAAGATACCGCCGAAAATCCCTCCGTGCAGCACATTGTTAAAGTTGGTATGGGTGCTGGAGGTGCTCATCCCGATTCCGGTTACGGCGCCTTTGGGAACGGCCGGAGTGCCGTAACGGATAAACTGTTCCATTTCGGAAGTGCCGTTCCAATAGTTGTTCGAGCCACAGGTGATGTTTATCGCGTGTAGCAGCCGGTAGGCGTTGAAAAGTGCCGATTCAGCGGGCGGTGAGAAGTCGATGTACCCGCGGTAGCTGTAAAAACCAACGCCCTGGTTGATGGCAGCGTTGATTTCGGAGGTTGAGGGTGAGCCGTTGTAGATTTCCGTGAAAGTGTAGTCCGGGTTGACAAACAGCGCTCTTTCCTTGATGTATTTGCTGATGTACATGGTGGATATGCCGGAGGGGGCGTTGTCCCCCACCAATAGCATCCGGTTCAGCCAGTCCGCCGTGTTCAGGTTGACGTCGCGCTCATAGAGGTAAATCTTGGCCAGCAGGTTATGCAGTTGGGAGAGGTTTTCCACCGAGATGCGGCCGATAAAGCAGTCGCCGAGGATGTCGTTGCCAGCCAGATGGGTGTAGGGATAATCCCCGCCGCCATTGCTGACCATGTAGGCCGGGATGGTATAGCTGCCGGAGGTATCGCCCAGCAGGATCACAAAGTCAGGCCTGGTGGCGGGGTTGTTGTAAGCGTTCTGAATGTAGTTCTTGATGGTGGTGGTGGTGTTGCCGGCCTCGTTGGATGCCGTGCTGGCTACATCGACGTCCGCGCCCTTCTGCTTCTTCCAGAGCACATACTCGTTCAGGGCTGTAACGAAGGCCGGGTCGGAGTTGTTGCCGTAGATAATCAGATAACGGGGCGGAACATTACTGTACATAAGGTTTCGGTAATCGTCAAAGTTGAGGATCATCGATTCATAGATCTTGGCAAAGGATGGTGAAACCGAGGTCAGCTCGCCTTCCAGTTCATTGAGCCCCGGGGCGTTGGTATAACTGATCCGCAGATCGATCTGCTGGTTCACGGTCAGGGTCTTGGTTTGGGGATCGTAGCTGAAGGGATTCACCACCACATTCACAAGGCGGAAATCGCGCAGGATCATGGGATCGCTCCACTGCACGGTGCTGGTGGGATAAGAGGAACCCCCGGTGTAGAAGGCGGAATCGATCACAAAGGATTTGGGAGCTTCCTCATTCAAGCCCTGCTGCACCGGATACGCCAGAAACTGCTGTATCTGGCTCTGCTCCTGGCTTAGAACTCTAACTTCAACTCCGCCAAGGCGGGGAATGGCCAGGTTCATGCTCAGTGTGGGCAATTCGGGCAGGCCGTCTTCCAGGGTGCTTCCGGAACCGGGAAGCCTGATCCGCTGGTAGTTCACGCCGCCGCCCTCAGTTTGTTCAATTTCAAACTCGGGCAAAGTAAACCGGATATCGGTATGGCTCGCGGCTTTATCCATTATGGCAAAGGCCTGGCCGGATTGTATGGGGGTCTGGTCGCTGGCCGCGGCAAACGCGAAGCTCACGGCAAGCCCTGCCAGCAACAGGAGCAGGAAGTGTTTCATTAACTTACCTCATTAGGTGTGAATATGGTTTGCCTAAGGATTAAGCAATATGTGTTCCAAAGCCTTAGAGATTGTAATACAACAGCATTTCATGGGGATGAACCCTGCTCATAACCGCATGGTGTTCAGCTATCTTATGCTTGATGTGCGATTCGATCAGCTCTTCGTTGAAAACGTTGCCTTGCAGCAGGAAGTCGTGGTCCTTTTCCAGGCTTTCCATGGCCTCGGCCAGATTCGCGGGGATGGGGAGCAGTTTCGCTTTCTGCTTTTCGCTCCAAGCAAATACGTTGTCGTCGTAGGGCCCCAGTTTGTGCTTGGCGGGGTCGATCTTGTTGATGATGCCGTCCAGGCCCGCCAGCAGCAGGGCGCTCATGGCGAAGTAAGGGTTGCAGGTGGCGTCGCCGGTGCGAAATTCGAAACGCTTGGTATCCGGTGTGTTGGTATATTTGGGAATGCGGATGGCCGCGCTGCGGTTGGCCAGGCCGTAGAAGAGCTTCACCGGCGCTTCAAAGCCAGGCAGCAAGCGCTTGAAGCTGTTGGTGCTGGGATTGGTGAAGGCCACCAGCGCGCGCCCGTGCTTCAGGATGCCGCCGATGAACCAGATCGCTTCATCGGAGAGGTCCGCGTAGCCGCCCTTTTTGTAGAATATGTTCTTGCCGTTCTTGTGCAGCATCATGTGAAAGTGCATGCCGTTTCCGGCCTGGTTGTAAACGGGTTTGGGCATAAAGGTTGCCGTGAGTCCGTATTCCAGAGCGGTGCGGCGGATGATGTCCTTCATCACCATGGTGTCGTCGCAGATCTTGGGGAATTCCAGCAGTTCGGTCTCGATTTCCTGCTGAGAGCTAAGCCCCACCTCGTGGTGGTGGTAGCGCACCTTGATCCCCTGCTCCTCCATGCGGTCCACCATTTCCTGGCGGATTTCGTAGTAGCGGTCGAAAGGTGTATCCATGTGATAGCCTTTGCGTCCTTGCTGGGCCACCGCGTCGTCGTCTTCAAAGTCGAAGGGCAGGGCGTCCTTGCATTCCGCGGAGGTTACGGTGTAGCCGCTGGAAAATTCGTCGCTGTTGTATTCCACGGTGTCGAAAAGGTGGAATTCCAGCTCCGGAATCCAAGTGCTGTGGTCCGCGATGCCGGTGGATTTCAGGTATTCATGCGCCCTCAGGGCTACGCTGCGGGGGTCCTTTTTCACGCCGATGCGGGTTTCAGCGTCGCAGATTGAGCAGATGAAGCGCAGGGTGGGAGTCTCGAAGAAAGGATCGATGTGCGCTGTGTCCGTATCCGGCATCAGCACCATGTCTCCCGATTCCACGGAGGTCATTCCCGGGATGGAGGAGCCGTCGAAGGGCACTCCGAGCCGCAAAACCTCATCCAGCCCGCGGGCCGGAAAGGTGATGTGATACCAGCGTCCGTCCAGGCCGGTGTATTTCAGGTCGATGGCTTTGATGCCGTGCTTTTTGATGAGTTCGAGGATTTTGGTCTTTTCCATGTTTGTGTTCCTTATGTATGTATTTTAATAATCAGACAACGCCCAGCAGGCCCATCACCAGGTTGATGGGGGGCAGGATTAGCCTTCCGATGATGTTCAGCCCCAAAAGCTGGGATACTATCAGGATGCCGAAAAGCACGTACATGCCTGTCCTTTCCTGGGCCATCCAGCGCCAGTAGGAGTCGTCGGGCAGCAACATGCCCAAAACCTTGCTCCCGTCAAGCGGAGGGATGGGGATGAGGTTGAAAAAAGCCAGCAGCAGGTTGAAAAACACCACCATCTGAAAGATATGGGAAAGCAACTGGTTGCCGGGGCTCAGATGGTAAAGCAGGGCGAAAACTATCGCGATAAGGATGTTTGAAACAGGTCCTGCCATCGCCGAAAGCCCAATCCCCTGTTTCATGTTTCTGTAGTTGTAAGGGTTCAGCGGCACGGGCTTGGCGTAGCCCCAGATCACGCCGACAGTGTAATACATTATCAGGGGAAGGATTACAGTGCCGAACCAATCGATATGCTTGAAGGGATTCAGGCTCAGCCGGTCGGCCCGTTTGGCCGTGTCGTCGCCCAGCCAGTAGGATACCACGGCGTGGCTGACTTCATGGATGATGATGGAGTAAAAAACGATCAGGATAACGATGCCGTTCAGAACGGTGCGTATCAATCCAATTGACGGGGTCATATCAGGCCTTCCTGAGCCGCATAAACTTGCGTTTGCCGGCCCGCAGCACCATGCCGTCGGCGACGGTGATTTCGGCGTCGGTCGAATCTGCTTTGACGCCGTCGATGCTCACCCCGCCGCCCAGGATGAGGCGTTTGGCCTCTCCGCCGCTGGCGCATAAGCCGCTGTCGGTGAGCAGCTTGACCAGGCGGACCACGGGCTCGCCAACTTCAAACTCCGGCATCTCCTCCGGAAGCTCGCGTTTGGAAAAGAGCCGTTCAAAGTTTTCCTGAGCGCTCAGCGCGGCTTCCTCCCCGTGGTAAAAACTGACTATCTCGCGCGCCAGCCTTTTCTTCAGCAACATGGGATTGCTTCCCCTGGCCAGTTCGCCGGTCACCTCGGCCAGCGCTTCCTCGTCGGCGTTCGCGGCATACTTGAAATAGTTCAGGATGAGGCTGTCCGGAATGGACATCACCTTTCCGTATTTATCATCGGGACTGTCAAATACCGCGATGTAGTTATTCAGGGATTTGCCCATCTTGTTCACGCCGTCGGTGCCGGTGAGGATGGGTGAGAGCACCGCCACCTGCTGCTCCTGGCCAAAGTGGCGCTGCATGTCGCGTCCGCAGAGGATGTTGAATTTCTGCTCGGTGGCGCCCAGCTCGACGTCGCTGTTGATGGCCACGGAGTCGTAGCCCTGCAGGACGGGATACATGATTTCGTGCATGCCCAGGGCCAGGCCGGCTTCAAACCTCGTCCTGAAAGTATCGTGGGCCATGAACTGGGCCAGCGTGAATTTTCCCATCATTTTCAGGATTTCCGCCATGCCCATGGAGCTGAACCATTCGCTCTGCCAGCGGACTTCCGTCTGTTCGGGCTTTAGGACGGTGTAAAGCTGCTCCATGTATTTTTCGCTGTTGGCCAGGATTTCCTCGTGCGTGAGCGGCGGCCTCGATTCGTCGCGGCCGGTGGGGTCGCCGATCTGGGCTGTGAAATCGCCGATGATGATCACCCCTGTGTGGCCAAGGTTCTGAAAATCACGCATCTTGCGGATCGGCACCAGATGCCCCAGATGGACGTCGTAACCGGTGGGGTCGATCCCGAATTTGATCCGCAGCGGCTGGCCGGTCTTCTCGCTTTTTTCGAGTTTGGCCAGCAGATCTTCCAGCGGAATGATCTCATCCACTGCTCTTTTTATCACTTTCAGTTCTTGTTCAAAACGCATTTCTTTCCTTATGTTTATACGCAAATTGTGCCTTTGGGACCAGAAAAGACAGGGGGTGTATTTGTCAAGCCTTTCCGCCGGGATGCCCATGATGGCTTTTTTCCCGGCCATGGACCGCGAAGAGGGAAGCTTCCGCAGTTTGTTGCCCAGGCAATTTCTCAGCCATTTCGGATACATCGCAGTGCTTATACTTTGCTGTAGCCGATGCCCGTTCCTCGCTCGACTCCAGCCATCCATCCCCGGCGTACAGCTAACGCGGTGAGCATGGACGATAGGAAGTATTGTAAGAATCTTTCATTGCCTCAGTCGATGCTGCAAACCATCAGAAAAACTTGATGAAAGCAGCGGGCTTCGCCGTTTACCCCATCCCACTCACATCCCGTTCACTTCCCGCTGAGTTCCCGCCTTTCAAACGGGAAGTCAACGGGAAGTAAGTGAGAGGCTAATTGGATAGGGCAAAGGAGGAGTCAGGCTGGAATTGATAGTGGGCGGGAAAACAGGAGTTTGTCCAGGATTTTCGCGGATATGAACACGGATGTAACAGAGTGATTTTCATACGGATTAGCGGATCGGACGGATTAACGGATTGAATTGGGGGACTTGTTTTAGCGGGTGGGAAATAATGGCCGTGATTCCGAATAATTCACAAGCCCAAAAACCCTGTGTGAATTATTAACGCGTTGGCTGGCAATGAGATAGGTCGTATAATTCACAAATATCGCTCTCTATTACATACGGCTCTAACCTGATGACCGGAGGGAGAGGCAATGCAGGATAAGTATATATAAGAGATATAGATAGAATATATATGATATATTATAGTTTAATATTTATTTATATTATATAAATACATCTATCCCCTTACCAGCATACCCTGCCCCTCATGCCGTTTTCCGGGTATATAAGAGAGGGATATTTGTGAATTATTCGGGTTAACATGTTGGGGAACAATGAGATAATAATTCACACAGGGTTTTTGGGCTTGTGAATTATTAAGGCTCCTTATTTGAACACCACCAGCCTGGCAGCGGCGATTCTGCGTTTCCCCTGTTCCAGACTGATCAGGTAAATGCCATTGGGCATACGGTCCAGAGCTTCGTTTGGAAGCTCAAAGCTTTGCTCCCGGTGATGCCCATCGATCTTGCCGGAATACACCTTTTGTCCCTTGATATTGATTATACTGTATCCCAAATCGCCCACCAGGTCACTTTTAACTGAAACCATTACACTGTTGGTTGCGGGTTGAGGATAACAGATGATGGATGCTGTTGGGGCAGGCGCGACGGGGTCATCAATGGCTGTAACATTGCCGTTGGAATCGGTTTTGATGAGGACATAGCCATTGTGATACATACAAAACAGTATGCTGCCGTCGGGCATAACCAGAAGGTTCTTTGAGCCTGTCCCGAAGTAAATTGGCCCCGATATGTCATACGACCTGCTCCATTGATGTACTCCATCAGGGCTATAGCTATGGAGGATCGGACCTGTGCTTGGTCTGCCACCGGTATATACAATGTTGCCGTTGGGAAGAATGTCGATAGACCCATGCAAGTCCATGTCAAATGCTGGTAAATTATCAGCAACTAATTGAAGATTGTGCTCAGTTGTGTCAACTTCCCATAGCTTGTAGTATCCCAGCAAGTATATACGTTCATCTGTTGACACAGTGCAGTCCCAAAAACTTGTGTAATCAACTGGGTCATAATAGGTCCAAAGAGTATCACCTACCCCATTGATTTCGGTAAACACCCTACCTGAAAGAGAAATCCAGTTATCTCCATATGGTTCAATTGATCGTGCCCCTAAGAATGCCAAAAAGGTACTTGATTGCCAGATTACATTAAACTGGAAGTCGGTTTTAATGACCACAGCTCCGCCATAGACCATACCAGCAAAGACCAAACCATCTTCAACATATTGCATGTCGTATAATGAAGCGGAAAAGCCATTTACAGTATGGAATATGTAATGTTCGATCATGTTCATCTCAGCATCGAATACATTCATGTTATCGTATTCAATGCAATAATACCTGTCAATTCCATTGCTTACGATGCTGTTGAACGCGAAGTTTCCTCCCCCCGTTCTTCTCCAAACAATTTCGCCATGTTCGTCGAGTTTCCAGAATACATTGTTAGCGTATGCAGGTATATCCCCCCATGCTAACTCAACATACCCCTGCAGTAAATAACCGCCGCCAATCGCGGGGATAACATTGCACAATTTGGCTCTGGAACTGTCAAATGGACCCGGGCACAACCCCCCAAAGTTAAACCAGCGTATCCAAGTCTGTCCTGTCAGCAGACCAATAGACATAAGTAACAGCAACGTAAACCACAAACGTTTTTTCATTTTATCCCTCATTTTATCATCGCCAGCCTGGCAGCGGCGATTCTGCGTTTCCCCTGTTCCAGGCTGATCAGGTAGATGCCATTGGGCATACGGTCCAGAGCTTCGTTTGGAAGCTCAAAGCTTTGCTCCC
>ERZ795049.266-NODE-266-length-81897-cov-9.603517_pt1 | contig 81897 bp, 80 predicted proteins | sample MGYA00375133_ERZ795049 | MGnify/ENA primary metagenome ERZ795049 (study PRJEB30178, sample SAMN05720147) | activated sludge metagenome | isolation source: anaerobic digester from wastewater treatment plant | place: Japan | collected 2015-04-20 ...
GGGGTCTTTCATAACAGAGATCCGGTCAACCGGAAAGATCAGGTTCCCTGTTTTTCGACCGCCTCTGCTTTCTCTCCTTTCCACCGCTCTCTGCCTGAATCGCCCGGTCTATTCCCCGGCTCACTTCCCTGAGAGCTTCCTGCACAGGCCCTTTCCGGGCGTTGATCCCCTTGGCGACCTCCTTGAGTGAGCCGTCTGAAAACAGGGCATCCTGAACGGTCTCACCGGATTTCTCCGGCGCTCGGCCGGCTTGTTTTCCTGTCTTCTCCGCAGACTTGCCGACCGGGTTGAGCAGGCTTCCGATGAGGTCTGGATTGCGATCGAGGGTTTCAAGGGCACGGGAGAAAATGGCTTTGACCTGCTCCAGCCTCACCCTGAGAAGGGCTTTCGCATCCGCCCCTGTGATATCGAGGTCCACTTTGCCGATTTCGGCGTCGGCGCCCACGCTGATGCGAACCAGGTTCGCCAGCTCAGCCATCAGCGAGATGCGGGCCTGAAGGGTGTCCACGTTCAGGCGGACTTCATCGACATTGAGAGCCGGCACATCCAGAACGACATCCGGTGTTTGTTCCTCATCCTTTCGGGCCAGGCTCTCTTCCATGCGCTCGAAACCTTCACGGACAGAGCGGCTGAAACTCCTGCCCTCTTCCAGCAGAGCGCCGGTCCATCCGGTCATCAGGTGTTTCCCGCTCTCCGGCAGCCATGGGTTCTGTCGAGAGAACGATTCAACCGCCTGCGATACCCGCTCCTGAAGCATTTCCGCCGCTTCAAAGGTATTCTCGAAGGCGGCCTTCTGAAATGAAACAATCATTCCTGCGAGATCTCCCGGAAACCTGCTCAGGAAGGGCAAGCTTATCGGAAAGGGGTTCATCGCAAACATCTGCACCACGACCCTCCTTTTCTCCTCGTCATACAAGCGGAGAAAGGAGCCTGCCGCATACTTTCAGTGACATCTTCGCTGTAGGGTCCTGCTGCTCGATACGGCGGACATCCTCTCTTAAGGATCATCGGTTCAAGTATGATAGTAGACACCGCGGGCAAGAAAGCAAGAACCACGCGCAATCAGCATACCTCATGAAGATTTCGGTATGCTGTCCCTACGATTCGTGCTACTTCGATTATCATCTGCCGTCCCGTCAATCATGCCGGCATGATATGAAACAGGAAGGTATGAAAATCGAATATAACCCAATCGGAGTGATTCACAGCCCGTTCAAGGAGGCGAAGGGAATGCCCGTCCAGCCCTCCGGAGCGGCCGGCGTGAAGGGCACGGTCGAGATCTTTCCCGAATTCGCAGAGGGGCTCAAGGATCTTGATGGGTTCTCCCACATCTACCTCATCTACCATTTCCACCAGAGCATCGGATACAGCCTCGTCGTGACGCCGTTCATGGACACCGACCGGCACGGGGTGTTCGCAACCCGCGCCCCCAGGCGGCCGAACCCTGTGGGAATATCCGTAGTGAAGCTCAATAAGATCGACGGGCCGGTGCTTTCCATTGAAAACGTTGATATCCTCGATGGCACGCCCCTGCTCGATATTAAACCCTATGTGCCGGATTTTGACGATCATCCGGCCGATTCCACGGGATGGCTCGAAAAGGCGCGCGGAGCGTCGAAGACGGTCCGCTCCGACGGACGGTTCACATGAAAGGACAAACCGGAAAAGCGAAACCCCCTCGAGCCGCGCCCAAGGGGGTTTCGTTTGCATGAATCCAATCCTCTATCGCCATATATCCTTCAGCCCGTGATCTCCTGACCGCCGGGGCGTTTCACCGCTCTCTTCCAGTGTCCGCCCGTCTTCTCTTCTTCAGAGAAGGGTCCTTCTGGTGTGCGATGCCTTCAGTTCCCATAGTAGTACTGGAAGAGAGCTGATGTTCTATTAACCATATCCGGATTGTTAAATATATCAGTCTATCTCTGAATATCATGTAATACTATCAGGATAACATGTGGCAGAATGTCCTATCCGGGCTGTTTGTTTTCTGAACCGGACAAAGAGACAAGACGGCGCTCGACCCCTGAAAACCGGAATGAGCCCGGCCCGGGAGGACGAGGAGGAGGACACATCCTCCCGAACCGGTGAGTGAGTACGCTAGAACTCCTCGAAGTTCTCCATATGCTCGGCCTGCCGTAACACCTGCGGTGCGGTTCCGGCCGGCGTCGCCGGACCGGGCGCCTGGCTCTGCTGTCTGACCACGGTCCGGGAAACAAGAGCGCGCCGCCCGTCGGAAGACACCCTGAAATGGTTGACGGTCGATGCCAGCTCGTTGGCTTCGGTGTGCAGCCTCTCGGATGTGGAGGCCAGCTCTTCGACCGTGGACGCGTTCTGCTGGGTGGTCGTGTCGATCGAGGCGATGGCCCGGTTGAGCTCATCGATCCCGCGCGCCTGCTCCGCGGATGAGGCGGCGATCTCCTCCATGGTGTTGGAGAGCTGCTCAATAGTGACGACGATCTTCTCGAGCGCGACCCCGGTTTTCTTTACCATCTCATCACCTGCGGCGATCTTGGTGACAGTATCCTTGATGAGGTCCTCGATCTGGCGAGAGGACTCGGCAGATCGCTGCGCCAGGGCCCGCACCTCGCCCGCCACCACGGCGAAGCCCCTGCCGTGGTCCCCTGCACGGGCGGCCTCAACCGCGGCGTTTAAGGCCAGGAGATTGGTCTGGAAGGCCACCTCGTTGACTGTCACTACGATGTCGCCGATCTTCCGCGATACGCCGGATATATCTGTCATTGCCTGCACCAGCTCCCTCGAGATCCTGCCGCCTTGGCTGGCGAGATCGACCATTTCCTTGGTTTTTTCACGGCCTTCCTGGGCGTTCGCCGCGTTTTCCTTGATAGTCGAGGTCATCTCTTCCACGGTCGCCGCCACCTCCTCGATGGCTGCGGCCTGCTCCTGTGTCATCTGGGAAAGGTCCTGCACGCCACCGGACACCTCCTGGGTACCGGAATCCACGATCTCGGCCGTCTCCTTGACGCGGGATATGATCTTCTCCAGGTTGTTGATAAAGGCGTTGAACCAGTGCGCCAGCTCGCCCACCTCGTCTTTGCTCTGGACCTCAATCCTCAGGCTCAGGTCGCCGTCGCCCTCCGCTGCCTCCTTCAGGCCGTTGGAGACGAGCCTGATGGGGTTGATGATGAGCTTTCCCGTGAGAAGGGCGATCGTGCCGACCAGAAGCGCGATGATGACCAGAGCGACGGTGAGGCTGATGTAGGCGAGATGCCTGACCGGGGCATAGATCTCGCTTTCGATCGCTACTATGCCAAGATACCAGCCTGTGATTCCGTTCTTCACAAAGGCCACCATCTGCGGTGTACCCCGAAAGTCGTATTCGATATAGCCTCTGTCCTTTCCGTGCATGCGCCTGAAGAAGTCGGTGTCGCCGATGCTGAGGTTGAAGACGGTATGCTTGTCGCGGTGGGCAAGGGTGAGTCCTTCGCCGTTGCAGAGGTAGGCATAGCCGCTCTGGCCCACACAGACAGGGTCGATGAACTTTTCGCTGAAGGCGAAGAGCTTGACCGCTCCGAAGATCACGCCGCAGATCTCGGAGCCGTTTCTGACCGGGGACGAAACCACGAATACGGGTTCTCCCGTCGATTTGCTCTGCATGGCGTCTGTCAGGGTGACTTTGCCGGTGAGCGAATCCTGAAAGTAGGGCCGGTCGGTCACCGAGTAATTCCCGATCACCGAGGGGTCAGACGATGCAACGACATCTCCCCGGGTATTCACGACATTGATGAGCTCGAAATAGGGATACTGGGTGTTGATTTCCCTGAGCCGGGCGTTGACGGCTTCCTGTAGACCAGGCTTGCCTCCGGAGTCCATCAGGAAGGACTTGACATCGTAGTCGCTTCCCCACAGCTGGACGTTCAGCCTGGCGCTGTCGAGCCAGCTGCCCATGAGCTGGCCCGTTGAGTCTGCGATGTTCATGAGCTGCTCGTTCACGGTCTGCTGAAGAGCCGACCGGGACGAGTTGAAGATCATGATCGAGCCGATGCCGAGACAGATGATGACCAATGACAAAATTGGAATCATGAACTTGACCTTCAAACCGGATTTCATAGCTGCTCCTCTCGTGTTGTGTAGTGATTCCGTGCTGCTCTTACCGTGCAAACATGATGTGGCGTCGAAGACATCCCAGGTTCGGCGCGGCCGCCGGCCGCCCGCCGCAGGAGCCATAATTCCTATCGGAAGCGAAAAATAAAATAATTAAACGACCGGCAATGCAAGACAACCGCCCTGCCGATTCTTTTCGATGGAGAGACCACACCGGCGGCGCCAGAGATCCGAATATTACAAAGCGTCCTTCACGCCCGGAGACGATGACGGCCGGTTCACAAAAACAGAGCGTAGAAGATCCTGTCCTGGCACGGTTTTTGTCTGATACGTCTTGACACCTCTCGGTGCCATGGGCTACTCTTCAGTTCATGGATGCATATCGGGACAGGATCAGAACATCCCGGCACAGTAGTGGGCTGCTCCGGGGCCTGCGAGGAAACGCCTGCCGGGGCAGACGCTTCGAGGCGCATCGGTTTTACGACGCTTCGTCCGCGGGCAGGGAGGGATGATGACGCCGGTCACAGTCAGAGACATAACCATCGGCTCAGACGGTCTCGTGCTCATCGCAGGGCCCTGCGTCATCGAGTCGCGGGAGCACGCGCGGTTCATGGCCGAGTCCATCGCGGAGATCGCGTCCCGTACAGGGGTTCCCCTGATCTTCAAGGCATCCTTTGACAAGGCGAACCGCTCTTCCATCAGCTCCTACCGGGGTCCGGGGCTGGAAAAAGGCCTGGAGATCCTCTCCGGGATAAGAAAAGACCTGGGCGTGCCTGTCATAACCGACATTCACGAGCCCTCTCAGGCCCGAGCCGCGGCCTCGGCGGTGGACATCATCCAGATTCCCGCCTTCCTCTGCCGGCAGACCGACATCCTCCTCGCCGCCGGCGAGACCGGGCTGCCCGTCAATATCAAGAAGGGGCAGTACATGGCGGCCTGGGACATGGCCCATGCGGTGAAAAAGGTGGAGAGCACCGGCAACAGGAGGGTGATGATCACCGAGCGAGGAACTTCCTTCGGATACAACAACCTGGTGTGCGACCTGAGAAATCTAGGCCTGATGCGGTCCCTGGGGGTGCCGGTGGTATTGGACGTGACCCACAGTCTCCAGCTCCCCGGCGGCAGGGGGGACTCCTCCGGCGGGATGCGGGAATTCGTGCCTTCATTGGCCCGCGCGGGGGTGGCCTTCGGCGTGGATGCCCTGTTCATGGAGGTGCACGACGACCCGGACAATGCACTGAGCGACGGGCCCAACTCGCTGCCCCTCAATGAGCTGGAGCCTCTTCTGAAGCAGGTCTGCGAGATCCAGAGGATTGTGGTATGAGCAGCGGAGCCCCGATCAGATATCTTGTCCTGGACGCGGACGGGGTGCTCACCGACTGCCGTCTCTACTACACCGAGGACGGCCGGGAGATCAAATCCTTCAATGTGCGCGACGGCCACGGCATCAAACTCCTCATGCGGGCCGGTATCGGCGTGGCCATCATCACGGGGAGGATTTCGAAGGCGGTCGAGCACAGGGCGAAGGACCTCCAGATCGAGCACGTGGTGCAGGGGGCAAAGGACAAAAAGGCCGCTCTCCTGGAACTCGCGCGGCGGGTGGGCGTGGAGCCCGGAGAGATGGCGTACATGGGTGACGACGTGGTGGACCTTCCGGCTATGGCTCTGTGCGGCATGAGTATCGCGCCCGGCGACGCGGCCGACATGGTCAGAGATCGCGCCGATATCGTGACCTCGCAGCCCGGCGGTCATGGGGCCGTCCGCGAAGCCGCGGAGATCATCCTGAAGCGCCTCGGGCTTTTCGAGAAGGCGATGGAGCGCTATGTGGGTTAAGCTGCTCGGCGTGCTCATCGTGCTTGCACTGGTCATTGGTATCATTTCCCTGGCGAAAAACGAAGGCCCGGAGAATACTGACACCGAGGGTACTGAGGCATCGGCGCCCGAACCCCCCTCCCGGGCCGCCGGGGGCGTGGTGATGTACGAGAAGAAGGCCGGCTCCGACACCACCCTGGTCGTCCGTGCCGACTCCGTGATCGAGAGCAAGGAAAACATCGTTGTCCTGGAGGCGTTTAGGCTCGAGCAGTCCGACGGCCTGACGCTCACGGGCGATCACGCACGGTACGACACCGGAGCGTCCCTGCTGGAGATCAGCGGCCCGGTGACCGTCCGCACCGCGGACGGCTGGAAGGCGGATCTCGACGGGCTGAAGTGGGACCGCAGGACAAAAGAGGCATCCACGGACAGGCCGCTCACGGTCACAGGGACCCAGGGCACCATCATGGCGGGCAGGGGCGAGTTTTTCGACGATTTCAGCCGTATTCTCCTTTCAGGTGACGTGCATGCGAAAATATCTCCTGGTCTTCTCAATAATTAGCCTGATACTGCTCCCGCAGGCCCGGGCGCAGGATGCCGAGGACGGACAGAGCTCCTCCGGTATGATCGACATCGAGTCGGACCGCCTGGACGTGGATACCCAGAAAGGAGTGGCGGTTTTCACGGGAGACGCGAAGGCCGTTCAGAGAGACATCGTGGTCCAGTGCGAGATGCTGACGCTCAAGTTTGACGATGCGAGCAAAAAGGTGAACACCCTGATCGCCGAGAAAGACGTCAACATCCGCTGGCAGGACAAGGAAGCCACCTGCGACAGGGCCGTGTACCGGCTCGACGAAGAATCGCTCGACCTCGCAGGCAACGTGCTCGTCACCAGAGGCGAAGAGCGCCTGTCAGGCCAGCGGGTGACCGTGGACATGAAGACGAACCGCCAGAGCGTAGAAGGCCGGGGCGGCCGGGTAAAGATCAGGGTACACAACGAAAATGAATCGGGGATCCTGAAATGGGAGAAGTGAGGCTCAAGGCGGAAAAACTCGAAAAGAGCTTTGGCAAGGCCCATATCATCAAGGGCCTCGATCTCCAGTGCGTTCAGGGCGAGATCATCGGCCTGCTCGGTCCCAATGGCGCGGGCAAGACCACGACCTTCTACATGATCGTAGGGCTCATCCACCCCGACAAAGGCAGGATCCTGCTGGGAGAGACCGATATCACCTCCATGGACCTCTCGGGCAGATCGCGCCACGGCATCGGGTATCTGCCCCAGGAGCCCTCGGTCTTCAGAGGCCTGAGCGTGGAGGACAACATCGCCGTGCCTCTGCAGGCAAAAGGCCTCAAACGGCAGGCGTTGCGGCAGGAGCGCGACGACATCATCTCGATGTTCGGGCTGGAGCATGTGCGCAGGCACAAGGGCGTATCGCTCTCCGGAGGCGAGCGCCGCAGGGTGGAGATCGCACGGGCCATGGCCCTGAAGCCCCTGTATCTGCTGCTGGACGAGCCCTTCGCCGGCATCGACCCCATTACGGTAAAAGACATCCAGGACATGATCGTGAACTTGAAAAAAACGGGAATCGGTGTCATTATTACAGATCATAATGTGAAAGAAACTCTGAAAATATGCGACAGAGCTTACATTATCCATCAGGGGCTGGTAATAGAGGAAGGGACACCTGAGAAAGTGGTGGAGAACGATCAGGTCAAACAGATCTATGTGGGAAGGGACTTCTCACTTATCTGAGGGGAGCAGGCATGGCACTGGAGTTAAAACAACATCTCAAGCTTTCCCAGCAGCTCATCATGACCCCGCAGCTGCAGCAGGCCATAAAGCTCCTCCAGCTCTCCCGGATCGAGCTCCAGGACTACATTACCGAGGAGCTCCAGTCCAACCCGCTGCTCGAAGCAGACACCACGACGTTCAGGGACGCCGATTCCCAGCGGCTGCAGAAAGAAAGCCAGGAGCTCCTGAGATCGAAATGGGACGCCTATCTCGAAACCTACGGCAGAGACAACACGCCGTATTATGAAGATGACGAACGACCGTCGCTCGAAGCGTCCGCCACCAGGCCCGAAGGTCTGTACGAACATCTCTTCTGGCAGCTCAGGATGAACGACTTCACCGACAAGGAGCGCGAGGTGGGCGTTTTCATCATCGGCAATCTCGATCATAACGGATATCTGACCATGGACACATCCGCGATCTGCGAGGCTACCGGGTGCCCCGAGGATGTCGTGGTATCCGCCATCGCCAAGGTGCAGCTCTTCGACCCTACGGGAATCGCGGCCAGAGATCTCAAAGACTGTCTGCACATCCAGGCAAGGACCCTGGGGCTGGAAAACTCCGTGGTATGGAGCATCATCGATTACCACCTGGAAGACCTCCAGACAAAGAATTACGACAAGATCTCGCACGAGCTCGGCGTGAGCGTGGATGAAGTCTCGCGCGCCGCCGAGATCATCGTGAACATGGAGCCGAGGCCGGCGCGGGATTACTCTGACGAGCCGCCCCAGTACGTCGTGCCCGATGTGTATGTCGTAAAGATGGACGGCGAGTTCGTGATAGTACTCAATGAGGAGGACATCCCGGCGCTCAGGCTCAACAAGCAGTATCAGGGCATGATGACCTCGTCGTGCACGGGCAAGATAGCAAGAGACTATCTCTCCGACTGCTTCAAGTCGGCGCAGTGGCTCATGAAAAGCATCCAGCAGCGGCAGAGCACTCTGTGCAAGGTGACCGAGAGCATCGTGAAGTTTCAGCGCGAGTTTCTGGAGCACGGTATCAGCCATTTGAAACCTCTGGTGCTCCGGGACGTGGCCGACGACGTCGGCATGCACGAATCAACCATCAGCCGGGTGACGTCCAACAAGTATGTGCACACCCCTCAGGGAACCTTCGAGCTCAAGTACTTTTTCAATAGCGGCATATCCCGCAGTGACGGAAGCTTCGTGGCCTCCCAGAGCGTCAAGAACGAAATCGAGAACATTATCAAGGCCGAAGACCCCAAGCATCCATTGAGCGACCAGGCCATCGCCCAGATGCTCAAGGTCAAGGGCGTCAAGATCGCCAGGCGGACTGTAGCGAAATATCGCGAGCTTCTGGGCATAGTTCCTTCAAATCGGAGAAAGAAGCACTATTAAATCTGTTACACGTAAAGGAGGATACCCGTATGCAGATTGACATCACATTCAAGAATATGGATTCCACAGATGCGCTGAAAGATTATGCTTCGAAGAGACTCTCGAAGCTGGATAAATATATCGACAGGCCTACGGAAGTCCATATCGTGCTTTCGGTGGAAAAGAGGCGCCACAAGGCTGATGTCACGGTAAGCGCCGACGGGGTGGTGATCAATGCGGTGGAGATCACCGAAGACATGTATTCCGCCATCGACATGGTGATGGACAAGCTCGAGCGTCAGGTGAAGAAACACAAGGAAAAGCTTCAGGGCAAGAAAGGGCAGGCAAAAGCGGCCATGCCTGCGGCGGCTTCCCTCGGAGAGGAGGCGCCCTCTCCCCGAGTGATCTATGAAAGGAATTACTTCGTCAAGCCCATGAGCGTGGAAGAGGCGATCCTGCAGATCAATGTGGCCAAGAACGACTTCATCATATTCCAAAACACCGATTCCAAGCAGATCAACCTGATCTATCGAAGACAGGACGGAGATATCGGACTCGTAGAGCCGCTCATATGAAAATCAGCGACATCCTCAAACCCGAGTGTGTCCTGGCCGACATTCAGGCCATGACCAAGAAGGACATCCTGACGGAGCTCTCGCGGCCCATCGCAGAGAACTACGGCGTGAACATCGAAGAGATGGTGGGTGTGCTCCTGAACCGCGAGAAACTGGGCTCCACCGGGATCGGTGAAGGTGTCGCCATTCCCCACGGCAAGATAGGAGGGCTCAAGTCCATCGTGGCATCCATCGGCAAGAGCAGGGAAGGGCTCAAGTTCGATGCCCTGGACGGGAAGCCCTGCCACATCTTCTTTCTCCTTGCGGCGCCGAGCAACTCGGTGAGCGGCCATCTCAAGGCGCTGGCCCGTGCATCCATGCTGCTCAAGAATCCGTCCCTGAGGGAGAAGCTCATCAAGGCGGAAACGCCCGGGGAGCTCTACCGGGTGCTCGTCGAGTACGACAACAAGCTCGGTGAATAATGAAAGAATGCAAAAACCGGGGTCAGAGAGTGTTCCCCGCCGAGAAGCACTCTCTGACCCCGGTTTTTTGCGCGCGTTTCACGGGAAGAGTCCGGAAATACCAAAAAAGGATATTTTCAGGCCTCTTTGTTGCTCTTGTCTTCGATATCGCCCTTGACGGCCTTGTCATCCGAGGCGTCGCCGCTCACGGACGACTTGAAATTCCGGATGCCTTTTCCCAGTGCACTTCCCACCTCCGGCAACTTGCCCGCACCGAAGATCACGAGCACGATCACCAGGATTACGATCAGTTCTGTCATGCCGATTCCGCCAATCATATGTGTTTCTCCTTCTGTGGAAGTCTCTTACCATACTTGCCTCACGGCCGCAACTCGCAAGAAAACCAATAGAGGCCGTGCACTTATCGGGACCCCCCGGTCATGAGCCCGCCGCCGGTTCCGTCGACGGCGACGCCGCGGCGCTCCAGCAGAGACCCTTCGAGCCGGTAGAGATCGATCAGGGCCTTCAGGTAATTCGTAACGGCCTGGATTTCGGAGATTCTGCTGGAAAGAAGATCGCGCTGCGCCTGGGCCACCAGGAGGCTGGTGGATTTTCCCACCCGGAATTTCTCATGCTCGATGCGGGCCTTCTCTTCCTGCAGGACCCTGGTGGCCGCGGTGGCCGCCACCTGCTCATGTGCGCGAGTCACCTCGATGTAGGCGGACCGGACATCGACCTGCACGAGCTGGGCAATGTTCCGAAGGGCCTCTTCCGCCTGATCACGGGCGATCAGAGCCCGGCGGTGCTCCGCCCGGGCCTGCCTGTTCATCAGCGGCAGGGCCAGAGACAGCCCTGCCCCCGCATCATAGGAATCTCCATCCAGGTCCTTCCATGAGCGTCCGAACGAGTCTGCATATCCGGTCTTTCCCAGGGTGATGAAAAGATCCATGCGGGGAAGCAGGCCGTTTTTCGTACGCACGATCTGAAGGTCTCCGCTCTGTACCTGCAGCCTGGCCTGGTTGAGATCCGAACGCATTTTCAGGGCGACCTCCACATGGGCGTGCACATCGTCCAGGGTCGCCTCGGGCATGGCTGGCTGCCTGAGCAGCTTTACTCTCCGATCCCACAGACTCTCATCCGGGGGGTTGAGCAGACTCAGGAGCCTCAGCCTCGTCTTCTCCATGCTGCTGCGGGCATTGATCAGGCCTTCACGACGAAGCGCTATCTCCGCCTCGGCCGCGGCGAGTTCGGACTCGGCGAGGTAGCCGATGCGGATCATTTCTTCGACCTCGTTTTTCTGCTGCTGCGCCAGCCTGAGCGACTCGAGGTATATCTCGATCTGCCGCTGCATGAGGGCATAGTCCCAATAGGTTTCTTCCACCAGGGCGACCAGGGCCTCGGTGAAACCCCGCAGTTCGTAGCGGGACACAGCCGTATCCAGGCGCGCCTGGCGAAGCTGCGCAAGATTGTACCCCAGGCCCGCGCCCCTGAGCAGCGCCTGCGTGACGCTCAGGCCCACCCGCGACTCGTGCAGGTCGTCGCTGTACAGCTCGGACCAGGTCCGTCTCGCGCTCAGACTGATATCGATGTCCGTACCTGTGGGCAGGCGCCCGGAAATACCCAGGCTGCCCAGAGCCTCTTTTGCCTTTCCGTCTTCGATGAGAGGGGAATCGCTTTCTATCTTCTCCCGCGACCGTGCGTATATTGCGCTGAAAGACGGATCGAAGGCCGCCCGAGCTTCTTCCTCGGCAGTCTGTACAATGGCGGGGTTGAAGGATTCCACCTTCAGCGCCAGGTTGTTCTGAAGGGCGATGACGATCGCCTTCTCCACCGTGATTTCAAGCGGGCCGCCTGGGGGATCGGCCGTCTCACTCCCCCCGGACGGAGTCGGATCGATCTGCTGTAAGGGAGCGGACGGCAGGGCCTCCGCAGTCGAGTGAGGGCCCGGGGATGCGCAGGATGCAATGAAAAGACACACTGCGGCGGCCAGGGCCGGAACTCCGGGCGTGAGGGCTCTCCTCTTCTTCAGGCGCTTCGCCGGCGTCATGGCCTGCCCTCACTGACCGGATTCTCTCTGCCCTTTGCGCGCAGCAGATAGGTATCGAAGAGCAGATACACGACTGGGATGATCACCAGAGTAATGAGCGTGGAGCTGATGAGCCCGCCGATGACGGTGCGGGCCAGGGGCGCCTGCACCTCGCCGCCCTCGCCCATGCCGATGGCGAGTGGCACCATGGCCAGGACGGTGGTCGTGGCGGTCATGAGGATGGGGCGCAGCCTTCTGCGTCCCGCCTCTTCGATGGCGTCCCTCAGAGCCATGCCGTCGCGTCTCCGCAGCAGGTTGATGTGGTCCACCAGCAGGATGGCATTGTTTACCACAATGCCTCCGAGCATGATGCAGCCGATGTAGGTCTGCACATTGAAGGTGGTTCCGGTGATGAAAAGCATGATGATGATCCCGACAGAGGCAAAGGGCACGGAGAACATGACTACGAGAGGATACCGCATGGACTCGTAAAGCGAGGCCATGACCATGTAGACGAGGAGCACCGCCAGGACGAGGCTCAGCAACAGCTCGCGGAACGCCTTCTCCTGCTCTTCGTAATCGCCGCCGAACACAATGCCGAAATCGGCCGGAACCGCCACCTCATGGAGCCTCTCCCGGATGTCGTCGATCACTGAGCCCATGTCCCGGCCGCTGATGTTCGCCGAGACGGTAACGATCCGTTCCTGATCCTTGCGTTCGATGCGCACCGGGCTTGTCCTTGGCTGAATGTCCACCACGTTCCTGAGCACCACCGCCGTGCCTTCGGAGCCTGTCACGGGCAGGTCCAAGATATCGCGGAGGTCCAGCTTTTCGGCATTATCCACCTTTACGCGGATGTCGATTTCATCGCCGCGCTCCCGGTACCTGCCTGCCGTGGTCCCGGCCAGGGCTGTCTGAAGCGTATCGGCGATCCGTGAGACCGTCAGGTGCATGTCCGCCGCCTTGAGTCGGTCGACGAAGATCAGCTCCTCGGGGCTGCCCGATTCTCTGCTGAGCTGCACGTCGGTGACGCCCCGGACATGTTCCACCGCCTCTTTCACCCGTTGCGCGAGAGCATCCGCTGCCTGAAGGTCATATCCCCTGATCTCGAGCTGCACCTTTTCCGTGCCTTCGCCGCTGAACATCCGCATGAGGAACAATCCCTGCCCTGCGCGGGTCCGTATCGTGACCCCCGGGACGGCGCTGAGCTTTTCGCGAAGGTCGTCGGCGATCTCCTCGCTGGAGCTGTTGCGCTCGGATTTGGGCTTGAGGGCGATCCGCATCTCTCCCGCATGCGATCCCTGTGACCTGCCGCCGGACCCGCCGATTGAGGCGACATAGCTCTTCATCTCAGGCACTTCTTTCCTTACCATATCCTCGATGACCTTGAACCTTTCGGCCAGAACATCGACCCTCGTGCCCACCTCCATCTCGGCGTTTATCCTCACCTCGCCCTCATCGGTGGAAGGCATGAATTCCACGCCAACCAGTGGGATCAGGGCCAGGCTCCCCGCCGTCACTATGCATGCCCCGGCGATCACTGTTCCGGGATGGCCCAGGGCATAGTGCAGCAGGCGCTTGTAACCTTCTTCCAGCCTCGTGAAAAACGCTGCGCTGGAGTTATAGATCCCGGCGAACAGCGACGGGCCTGATCCGGCAGACCCCGTACGGAACATCCGGGAGGTCAGCAGGGGGACAAAGGTCAGCGCTGCGGCCAGGGCGCACAGAAGGGAAAAACTGACCACCATGGCAAGCTGCTTGAACATCACCCCGGACATGCCGCGGATAAAAACCAGGGGGAGAAAGACCGCGAGTGTCGTCATGGTGCTGGCGACGATGGCGGCTGTTATCTCGCCGGTGCCCTTGAGCGTGGCATCCTCGGCTTCTTCCCCGGCCTCCCGGTGACGGTAGATATTTTCCAGGACCACGATCGCATTGTCCACCAGCATGCCGATGCCGAGCGCCAGACCTCCCAGAGTCATAATATTGAGCGTCAGGCCTCCGAAATACATGAGGCCGAAGGTGGCGATGATAGAGATGGGTATGGCAGCCGCGATAATGAGCGTGCTGACAATGCTGCGGAGGAAGAAGAGCAGCACCAGCACGGCGAGCAGCCCTCCATAGAGTGCCATGGAGCCCACGTTGGTGATGGAGTTGTGAATGTAGTCGGACGTGTCGATGATGGGAGTGAGGCTGATCTGCGGGATGTCACGGTTGATCATTTCCACCTCGCGCAGCACCTGGCGGGCCACCTCCACGGTATTGGTGCCCGACTGCTTGCGCACTCCGACGCGGACACCGGGGTTCCCATTCACCCGGATGACGCGGGTGATCTTCTTCCAGGTATCATCCACCCGGGCGATGTCGCTGAGCCTGATGGGTGCGCCTTCCCGCACGGCAACCACAGTGGCGGCAAGCTGCTCGAGGCTGGTATATTCCCCAAGGGTGCGCACGGTGACCTGGAAGTCCCCCCGGTCAAGCGATCCTGCAGGCAAGGTCACATTGCCCTCGCGTATGCGGGATAGGACCTGGTCGAGCGGCAGGCCCAAGGCCCTGATCTTCGCGGCGTCGAGATTCACCTGGATCTCCCGCTCATAGCCCCCCCACACGTCCAGAGAGGCAACGCCCGGCACCCGCTCGATACGGTACTTGATCTGGTCGTCGATGATCCTCCGCAGCTCCAGGGGGTTCATACTGCCCGATGCGCCGAAGACGATGATGGGGAAGTTGGCCACGTCGAACTTGAGCAGGATGGGCCGGTCGGCATCCTCGGGCAGCCGTGAAAGCACCCGGTCGAGACGGTCGCGCACATCATTGGAGGCTGTGTCCAGGTCGGTGCCCCAGGAAAAGGACACCCGGACGTCGCTGGTGCCTTCGGAAGAATAGGAAAAGACGCTCTCAACGCCGGGCACCGCGCTCATGGCTTCTTCGATGGGGCGCGTGACGAGCTCCTCGATCTCTTCGGGATTCGCATCCTGATAGGTAGTGCGGACGGTGAGTGTGGGGTAGGCGACGTCGGGCATCAGGTCGATGGGCAGCCTCAGCAGGGACACTGACCCCAAGATGATGACGATGAGGATCACCATGATGGTGAAAACGGGCCGATGTACAGCGAAACGGGAGAGATTCACGCTGTGCTCACCTTCTCAGGGCCTGCTGCTTTCATCTTCCGGCGCCCGCCCCTCCGGATCGTCGCCGGTCTTTCTCTGCGGCATCGCCTCCGGCAGGATGATCTGAGAGCCGTCTTCCAGGAGGTGATGCCCCACGGTCACCACAAACCCTGCAATCTCGGGCGACACCACCTCGGCCATATCCTCCTCGATGATGCCGATCTCAACCGGAACCAGCCTGGCCCTCGAGTGTTCCATGTCCGCCAGGAAGACGCTCCTGGTCCCGTTGTTTCTGACCAGGGCCTTCACGGGCACCACCCGGGCGTTCTCGCGCCGGTCGAACCGTATCTGCACCCGCACGAACATGCCCGGGGTCAGAGCCTTGCCCGGGTTGTCCACAGTGATCTCCACCCGCGCCTGGCGTGCCGCCTCCTTCAGTACAGGCGCCACACGCGCGATTGTGCCTGAGAAGGTCTGTCCTGGGTGAGCATCGGTCGTTATGATCGCTTCCTGTCCGGCCCTGATCCGCGGATAATCTCGCTCGATCACGTGAATCACGGCCTTCAAGGTGTCGATGCCGACGACCGAGACAATAGAGTCGTTGGCTGCGAGCATGGCTCCCTCGTCTACATACCGCTCGCCCACCACCCTGGACCGGCTGCCGTCTTCCCATGAGGCCCGGATGCGCGTGTAGTCCAATCGCACCTGGGCCGCCTTCAGCACCGCCTCTTTCTGGACGGCCTGGGCCTGAGCGACCTTCTGCTTGGCAAGGGCCGCCGTGTACTGTGCCTCGGCCGCATCGAGCTCGGACTCGGAGATGATCTTTTTTTCACGCAAAGTCTTTGCCCGCTCGAATTCCCGCCGCCTCAGGCCGAGCTCACTGCTGCTCTCTTCGATGTTCGCCAGGGCTACATCCAGCTCTGCCCTGGCCTGGTCCACCTGCTGCACAAACTCGTCGTCGTCCAGCAGGGCGATGAGCTCCCCCCGACGCACCTCGTCTCCAATGTCCACGAGGATCTTTTCCAGACGGCCCGCGACCTTGGGGGCCACGGTGAACTGAGATTCGGGCAGGAGCGTCCCGGTGTAGATCCCGATTTCGTTGATCGCCTGTCTCGCGACCGGAGCCACCTCTACAGCCACGGGAACCCTCACCCGCCCGTGGGGACCTTCCGCCTGAGCGGGGCCCTGCCGATATGTTTGCCGAAAAAACACGGCTGCCGCTATAGCGGCAATAACAACGGTGATGATAAGATACCTTCTCTTCATGCTGAAAACCCCTGAATGCCCCGCGGACGGCTCCTCGCGCAACACAAATCTTGTGACGTGCGCAAGGATATTATTATACTTTGCCCCGGCCAGCAATCCTTTTCGAGCCACTGTCGCCCTTGTTCAGGACGAGTTTTCTGATATCAACAGCTTATCGGAAAAAAAGCCTTGATAAAAAATTTTCGGGCCTGAAGCCATGGCGGACGACCGGCTCTCAACGTTCCTGAAAAGAAAAGGAAGTGGATGATATTTCTTGTCTTATCCTGTATAATCAAGACTGCATATTTTTTATATTCAATAAGGGGAGCCCTCTCAGGAGAAGCGCCGACATGAATAATCGGATCAAAACCATCATTTTCACCGACCTGGACGGAACGCTCCTGGACTATTCCACCTACTCGTTCGAGGCGGCGATGCCTGCTCTGAAACGGCTTCAGGAGTGCGGGATACCGCTGGTGATCGTTTCAAGCAAGACCAGGGCCGAGATCGAGCCTCTGCTCGCCGAGTTGCCGCCCCTTTCGAAACTTTTTATCACGGAAAACGGGAGCGCCGTCTATCTGGACAGACAGAGCCCGGTGCCGCCCGGCATCCAGGCCGAGCTGAGAGCCGGATACCGCGCGATCATTCTCGGCTGCCGGTATGACGAAGTCCTCTCCGCTCTCCGTGAGGCGCAGTCGCAATGCAAGGCAAACGTGAAGGGATTTTCCGACATGTCCGTACGCGAAGTGGCGAGGCTCACCGGTCTCGACACCGCGTCCGCCAGCCTGGCGAAGAACCGGGAGTTTTCCGAGCCGTTCATGTTCCGCGGCACCGAGTCCAAGCTCGAGTGCCTGAAGTCGAAGCTTGACGAATCGGGGATGAACTGCCTGGAAGGCGGTCGGCTCTTCCATGCGCTGGGGCGAACCGACAAGGGCGCCGCGGTCCGCCTGGTGATCGACCTCTACCGCAGGACATCGGGAGGGGCAGTATGGAAGACAATAGCGCTGGGCGACGGCCCGAACGACATCGATATGTTGCGCTGTGCGGATGTCGCCGTGGTCATGCGCAGGCAGGACGGCACATGGATGGAGTACCATCCATCCCCTTCCCAGCGGGTGATCATGCCTGCGGGGATAGGGCCTGCGGGATGGAACGAGGCGGTGCTCACTCTGCTCAAAGAGCAGGGCTGCCCGATGTGACCGGCTCCGTGCTGGCGGACCGGCCCGGAGCACCTCAAGCGCGGATGAGCCTTTTGTATTTCTCCGTCTCCGGCCCATCAACGCCCGGCAATACAATGACTTGACCGTGCAGGGAAGCTTGTATATGGTGGTCACGGTTTTCTTACGATCCATTCCACAGGGAAAACGGAGTCATGATCAAAACGGACGTTGTCATCATCGGGGGCGGTGCTACCGGCTGTGGCATTGCGCGCGACCTCGCGCTCAGGGGAGTCCGCCATTATCTGGTGGAGAAAGGGGATTTCGCGAACGGCGCCACAGGAGCCTGCCACGGCCTGCTCCACAGCGGCGCGCGCTACGCGGTTACCGACCCTGAGGCAGCGAAGGAGTGCATCAGTGAAAACGCCATCCTGCGCATGATCGCCCGCAAATGCGTGGAAACCACCGGCGGGCTCTTTGTGCGTCTTCCGGGCGACTCCAAGCGCTACCGCGACACGTTTCTGAAGAACTGCGAAGATGCGGGCATCTCCACCGAGGTGCTCTCCGCATCGCGGGCGCTTGACCTGGTGCCCGGGCTCAACCCTGCCATCGAAGAAGCCGTGGTCGTCCCGGACTGCTCCATCGACCCCTTCCGGCTGTGCATGCTCAATGCCTTCACTTCGCGCCACAAAGGCGGCGGCATACTGACCCACCACAAGGTGATCGACATTATCAAGGAGCGAGGCAGGTGCGCGGGCGTCAAGGTTCTCGACCGTTTCACCTCCCAGATCAAGGAAATCCGGGCCAAGATCATCATCAACGCCACCGGTGCGTGGGGAGACACCCTTGCCCGCATGAGCGGGAGCGAAGCGCCCATGACCCTGTCAAAGGGAAGCCTCATCGTATCCAATCACCGGCTCACCAACATGGTGATCAACCGGCTCAGGCCGCCATCCGACGGGGATATCATCGTGCCCAACGAGGCCGTGTGCCTGGCGGGAACGACCTCCATCGTCGTGGACGACCCGGATGCGGCCGAGGTGGATCCCCGGGAGGTGGACCTCGTGGCGACCCAGGCGGAGCAGATGATCCCGGCGTTCGGCTCCACGCGCCTGATCCGGGCCTACACCGGTGTTCGGCCGCTGCTCAAGGCCGAGGCATCCGACAGCAGGAGCATTTCCCGGGGCTTTCGCATCATCGACCACAAGAACGGCATGTTCAGCATCCTTGGCGGCAAGCTGAGCACCTACCGGCTCATGGCGGAGAAGACGGTGGATGCGGTCATGGCCGAGTTCGGTATCAAAACCCGCTGCAAGACCGCGGAGACGCCTCTGGACGGTCAGGACGAGCTGAGCGGCTACCCGCTCTCCAAACGACTCAAGAACATGAACGACATTGTCTGCGAGTGTGAGCTCGTGAGCAGGGACCAGGTGGAGAACGCCATCAACAGCCTCGGCATTCAGTATATCGGAGACATTCAGCACCGAACCAGGCTCGGTATGGGGCCGTGCCAGGGAGGGTTCTGCACCTACCGGGCACTGGGCATCATGCAGGAGACCGGAAGGCTCAGCCCCGATGAGTCCATCCAGATCCTCAAGGAGTTTCTCCAAAGACGTTTCAGAGGCATCAGGCCCGCCCTGTGGGGGGACCAGCTGCGGGAGGAGCAGCTCGTGGAGAGTATCTATCTGGGTATCCTGAACATGGGGCACGCGCAGTGAGCACGCACGAATACGATGCGGTGGTGGTCGGCGGCGGCGTGTCCGGAATCATAGCCTGCCTGAAGCTCAATTCCCGTGGATTCAAGACCGCCCTGATCTCACGGGGCGACCCGGCATGCTGCCTGTCCACGGGCTGTATCGACGTGTTTTCCCGCACCGACTCCCCCCTGGACGGCATCAGGGGTTTGCCGCCAGAGCACCCGTACTCCCTGGTGGGCAGGAAGGGCGTGGCGGATGCGTTGTCATACTTTCTCACCGTCATGGACGAGGCCGGGCTCCCCTATGAGGGAAGCCCCCGGAAAAACAGGCGGATCCTCACCCCGATCGGAAATCAGAAAACCACCTGCCTCGTGCCGAAGACCATGGCCGATGCCGACGTACCCGGCAGCGAGCACCTTCAGGTGATCTCCTTCAAGGGTCTCAAGGACTTCTACCCGAGCTACATCACCTCGCGGTTCAGGAATTCTGCCTTTTCCGTGTACGACGCCGGCGTGGCCACAACACTCGGCATCGCGGCCCTGTTCGACCGGGCGGCGTTCGTGGATTCGTTCATCGACTGGCTCAAGCGCCTGGAAATTCCCCACGACAGAGTCGCGATTCCCGCGGTGCTCGGCATGAACGATCCGGCCGGCGTGCTGGAGAAGGTCTCGCGGGCCATTGGGAAAAAAGTCTTCGAGATTCCCACCCTGCCGCCTTCGATCCCGGGTCTGAGACTCTTCAGGGCGTTGAAGCGCGTCTTGCAGAACAGAGGCGCTCATCTGTACTGGGGAAAAGGCGTCGCCAGCGTTGAATCCCAGGGAAAGCGCATCGAGGCCGTGACGCTGGCCACTACGGGAAGATCGGCGCGCGTCCAGGGAAGGGCGTTCATACTGGCCACTGGATCGTTCGTGAGCGGAGGGCTCTTCGCCAGCAGGGACTGTGTGCGGGAGACCGTGTTCGGCCTGCCCGTGTTTGTCCCGGGCGAAAGGAAGGACTGGTTCAACACCGACTTTTTCTCGGACGGTCACGCGATCGAGCGCTCCGGTATCCGGGTGGACAGGACTTTCAGACCCGAAGACTGCCGGTTCGAAAACCTCTTCGTATGCGGGAGCATCCTGGCCGGATGCGAGATCATGCGCAACCAGTGCGGCCACGGGCTCGCCGTGGCAACCGGCACAGCCGCAGCCGGCAGATGCGCGGAGGAGCTCTCGTGACCACGTTCGAACACTGTGTGCGCTGCACCCTGTGCGTTGAGAACTGCCCGGTGTTCAAGGTAAACCCGGCGTTTCCGGGACCCAAGCAGTCCGGACCGGACGCACAGAGGTTCCGTATGGACGGCGAGCGCTCGGTGGACGACTGGGTGAAGCTCTGCTGCCAGTGCAAACGTTGCCAGGTTTCCTGCCCCTATGGGGTGAACGTGGCCGAGATCATCCTCAAGGCGCAGCTCAAATACTCACGCGAGCACATGAGCCCGTTTTCGGCTCACCTCTTTGCCAACACCTACCATCTGGGACAGCTGGGGTCGCTCGTGTCTCCCCTCACCAATGCAGTCGCCTCCTCCGGCGTCTCAAAAAAGATCATGGGCATCCTGGGAATCTCAACCGGAGTGCCGCTTCCCGAATACCGATTCTTCAGCCTGGCCAGAGGAAGGAGACGCAGGGGCAGATTCAGGGCGCCGAGAAAGGTGGTGTTCTTCCACGGGTGCTACCTCGGCTTCAACCGGCCCGATATCGGCAGAGGCATCCGGGATCTGCTGGCGGGGCTCGGATGCCGGGTGATCATTCCCCGGCAGACCTGCTGCGGGCTTCCCGCCCTGGGCAACGGGGACATCACCATGGCCGGGAAATTCGCGCGCAAAAACGCCCGGATGCTGGTGAATTACATCGACAGGGGATACATCGTCGTGTATGCGTGCACCTCCTGCGGGCTCACTCTGACGCACGACTACCCGGAAATTCTCCAAGTCCCGGAGGGAAAGAAAATCGCCGAGAACACCTACAACGTGCACGAGCTCATACTCGACCTCATCGAGGAAGGCGCGGTCCAGGTCGATTTCGGCGAGGTGGACAGGCATGTCGCGTACCATGTTCCCTGCCACCTGAGGGCTCTGGGGATCGGATACCCCGCCGCCGGGATTTTCGAGAAGATACCGGGGCTCAAGGTCACCATCCTCGACGACAACTGCTGCGGGCTTGCCGGCAGCTACGGCTTCAAGAAGAAGAACCAGAAGACTTCCGAGTCGCTCGGAGCCATCGCCGCATCGGCCGTCAGGGCCGTCGACGCCGACTCTCTGGTCAGCGACTGCGGCGCCTGCAGAATGCAGCTCGGTCATTACGCCGGCCTGCCCGCCCTTGACCCGTCAGAGGTGATTATCGCCTCGTTGCTGCAGAGCGTTTCGAAGAAAAAGAGAGATAGAAGGAGAAAAGCTCAATGAAAGAATTGTCACCGGAGATGATCCGGGATCTTCAGGCCAAGGCCCGCAGGTCCCGGGCGGACATCGTCGCCATGACCCATCTGGCCGCTTCCGGCCATCCGGGCGGATCCATGTCGTCCATTGATATTTACACGCTCCTTTACCACATTATTACTATGGACACGGATAAGGTTGTGATTTCCCACGGACATACCTCTCCCGCCGTCTACTCGTCCCTGGCGCGCAGAGGGCTCTTTCCTCCGAAAGACGTGATCAAGGGATTCCGGCGGGTCGGGAGCATCTTCGAGGGGCATGTGGAGATCACGGTGCCGGGTGTGCCGTGGGGCACCGGCAATCTCGGACAGGGGCTTTCGGTGGCGTGCGGATATGCGGTTGCGGCGCGCGTGAAGGGCCATGACATGAACTGCTTCACCGTCATGGGCGACGGCGAGCAGCAGAAAGGGCAGATCAGCGAGGCAAGGAGGTTCATAGCCAAATACGGGCTCACCAATATCACGGTCATCATCGACAACAACGATCTGCAGATCTCCGGGGACCGGAGAGCGGTCATGCCCCAGGACTTCCGTGCCGAGTACGAGGCAGGCGGCTTCCGCGTGATCGAGACCGACGGCCACGACTTCCGTGCGCTCTATGACGCCGTCAGGCAGGCGACAGAGGACAGGCGGAACCCCTATGTGATCATCGCCCGGACCGTCATGGGAAAGGGTGTGAGCTTCATGGAGAACAGGGCCGAGTATCACGGCAGGCCCCTGAACAAGGCCGAGATGGAAAAGGCGCTGCCGGAGCTGGACCTCGAATGGCCCCTGGCAGAGCTGGAGCAGCTTCGCAAAGAGCCCATTGAGGAGAAGATCCGCAACAAAGACGTCCCCTGGCCGTTTCCGGCCCTCTCACAAGGCGGGCAGCGCCTCTACGAGAAGACCATATCAACGGACAACCGTTCGGCCCTGGGCTTCGCCCTGCTGGATACTGCCAAGAAGAACCCCGACGTGCCGTTCGCCGTCTTCGACTGCGATCTGGCCGGCTCGGTGAAGACCGAGGCCTTTGCCAGGGAGTTTCCCCAGAACTTCTTCCAGGCCGGGATCGCGGAGCACCATACCGCGGCTATGGCCGGCGCGGCCTCCACGCAGGGGGTGGTGAGCGTGTTCGCCGACTTCGGCATCTTCGGCGTTGACGAAACCTATAATCAGCAGCGGCTCAACGCCATCAACAAGTCGCATCTCAAGCTTTTCTGCACCCATCTGGGCCTTGATGTGGGCGAGGACGGCAAGACCCATCAGTGCATCGACTACCTGGGGTTGCTGCGAAACCTTGAAGGCCTTTCAGTCGTCATCCCTGTCGACCCCAACGAGACCGATCTGGCCGCCAGGTGGGCGTTGAGCAGCCCGGGAAATGTCATGATCGGGGTCGGGAGGTCCAAAACTCCGGTCCTCACCGATCTCGACGGCCGCGAGTATTTCGCCGGCAGGGAGTTCGTTTACGGAGCGGCCCATCACCTCAGGCCCGGCTCGCAGGCAACCCTGTTTTCGCTCGGCGCCATGAGCGCGTCCGCTGTGACGGCCTGGGAGCTGCTGCAGAAGGAAGGTCTCTCTGTCGAGGTCGTGGGCGTATCGTGTCCGTTCGCCATCGACCCCGCCGAGATCCGCGAAGCTGCTGCGAGGGGGCCGGTCTTCGTGGCCGAAGATCATCTCCTGACATCCGGGCTCGCCGCGCAGATCGCATTTGTTGCGGCGACCTGTTCCATCGCCGTGGATCTCATCCCCATGGGGGTGAGGGGATTCCCTCCGTCAGGCCCTTCGGAGTCGTGCTTCAGGTGCTTCGATCTCCACCCCCAGGGCCTGGCTACAGGTATTTCTCTCAGACTAAAGGAGTTGCTATGAGAAAAGCATTCGTGTCCATGGCCCTCGCGCTGTCCCTGTTTGTCCTTCCCGGCACATCCCACGCCCAGTCTTCTCTCGAAGTGGTGCTCTGGGATTCACTGCTGGGCGCGGGCATCGGCGCTCTGGTGGGGGCGGCGACGCTCGCTTTCATGGATCACCCCGGGGATCACCTGGAGCGAATCGCCCAGGGAGCGAGCGTGGGGCTTATCGGAGGGATCGCATTCGGGTTTTATGAGATCTCGCCCGTGTTCTACACCAGTGTGGACCCGTCGGGGCGGAAAGAGAGGCTCTACGGGCTGCAGGTCACGGTCCCGCTGAAGTAGCGGAAAAGCAGTAGACGTAAAAACAGATCCCGGTACTTTTGCCAGCAGGAACTTCATCGAAGGGACGATCGCCTGTATAAGGCAGGAGGCTTCGGATGAAGAAGGTTATCGTTTCGCTCTGTGTCATGCTCACGCTGATCGGATATCCCTGCGCGTCGCTCGCATCGCCCGAGCACACGAAAGCGGGCTCCCTGGTAACGACCTCTCTCCTGGGTGCGAGCGTCGGTATACTGGTGGGCACCATGGTCGCCGCCTTCGCGAGCAGCTCAGACGCCGGGCCGATACTGATCGGTGCAGGGATCGGTCTGGGCCTGGGGTTCCTCCTGGCCCTGTTCACCCCGTCGAGCGAGGACGAGGTGCAGCATACAACGGAGTACCCAGGCGAACCGCTTCCCACTCTTGAGTCCGAATCCCCCTGATAAATGAGCCGGAAGGGGTCCGGTCCAGTGGGGAGGCCCATCGATCCGGGCCGGGATGCGCCATGGAATGTTCAGGAGCGCTTCAGCAACCGAGCTTTTTGTCCAGAGTGATGGTTTTGGTGAGGGCGTTCTGCTCCTGAAAACGCTTGAATGCGAGATCGATGAGCGCTGTGACAAGATCGGTATACGGGATCCCGCTTGCCTCCCAGAGCTTCGGATACATGGAGATGCTCGTGAAGCCAGGAATGGTGTTGATCTCGTTGATATAGTAAACACCGCCTGAGATGAGGAAGTCCACCCGCGCCATCCCGCACCCGCCGATAGCAACGAAGGCCTCCACGGCGGCGAATTGAATGTCATCCGTAAGCGCCTTGCTGATGGCGGCGGGGATGACGAGCTTGGATGTATTGTCCACGTACTTGGCATCGAAATCATAGAACACACTGCCCGGAATGACCTGCCCCGGAACGGACGCCCTCGGCTCGTTGTTCCCCAGGACGGATACCTCGATCTCCACAGGGTTCTCCACCACCTCCTCGATGACCGCCTTGGTGCTGTAGGACAGAGCCAGATCGACTCCCTGGATCATCTCATCCGGGGTCTGCGCTCTGGTGATCCCGATGCTGGAGCCCATGGTGGCCGGCTTTACGAACAGCGGAAGCCTGAGCGTCTCGCCGATCTCTTTGAGTACCTCGGATCTGTCGGTATCCCACATCCATCTGGTCACGCTCACCCCTTTGACTACGGGAAGGCCCCGCTGAGCGAGCACCCGTTTGGTCATGTCTTTGTCCATGGCGATGGCGCTGGACATGGTGTCGCAGCCCACATAGGGTATGCCGGAGAGCTCGAGCAGCCCCTGCATGGTGCCGTCTTCACCCCGAGGGCCGTGGAGGACCGGAAAGATGACGTCGACCTCCGTGAGCCCGCCCGCTTCCAGCGACAGAAAACCTTTTCGTTCACCGTCCGTGGAAAGGATCACCCGCTCAACATCATGGCGCTCCCCTGTTTCCAGAAGATCAAAGGCCCCCTCGCCCAGATGCCATCGCCCGTTTTTGTCGATCGCCACCGGCACGGGATCGAACCTTTCCCTGTCAATGCTGCGGGAGATCGATCGGGCGGACACCACCGACACGTCGTGCTCGGCGGACACTCCTCCGAAAAGAATGGCTACTCTCTGTCTTTCAGATTTCAACGCTTTCCACCTCTCCTGTCTTCGTATCATAGAAAGCGCAGGTCTTTCTGTCCACCAGGATCCCGGAGAGCGCTCCCGGATTCACGATGACCATGTTCTGCCTGCGCGCCGTCTCCTGTATGTGGGTATGCCCGTAGATCAGCACGTTCACACGGGAAGGATCGATGCAGTCGTTCATCAAGGGCTCGTGAAAGATCGCCACGATCCTGCCGTCCACTTCGATGCGCCGGGGCGCTGCAGTGATGTCGATAATCCGGGAGAGCGCGATCCTGTCGCCGTCGTTGTTGCCGAATACCGCCGCGTGCTGCAGCCCCGATTCCCTGATGATGCGGGCGATGAACGGAGAACACAGATCCCCTGCGTGGATGAGAAACCCGCAGCCGTGCTCCTTCATGATCCTGATCGCCTGCTGCGTTGCGGGGATATCGTCGTGGGAATCGGAAATGATCCCTATCTTCACCTTCTTCTTCCGTGCCCTATGCCCCATACTTGTTGAGCCTGTCCGCATGGGCCATGGCAAGGGGCATGATATCCACGTGCCTGATGTGTCCCAGGCCGCCCTGCATGCACGATATCTCGTCGAAGGCCTCCACCGGGTCTATGCGGATGTTCTTTGCATAGAGAAGGATGGGCAGCTCATGCCAGGAATGCGACTTGAGCGCCGCGGGTGTGGAATGGTCGCCTGTGATGACGAGCACATCGGGCTTGAGCGACAAGATCTCGGGGATGACCGCGTCGACCTCCTCGATGACCTTCACCTTGGCGTCGAAGTTCCCGTCTTCACCTGCGGAGTCGGTCTTCTTGATATGGAAGAAGAAAAAATCGTACCTGTCCCAGTTGCTCTTCAATGTCGCAATCTCAGTGGCGGTGGTGTCGCCGGCGTCGAGCACGTCCATGCCCACGAGGCGGGAGAGCCCCTTGTACATGGGATAGGTGGCGATGGCGCAGGACTTCAGGCCGTACACCTCGGCGTAAGATGGCATGCCCGGATCCTTGGCGATGCCCCTGAGCGTGCAGGCGTTGGCAGGCCGCTCGTCCTTGAGAATCTCGAACGCCTCGGCAAGCCACCGGTTGAGATAGTCCGCGCTCTTTTTCGCTGCGGGATTGAGGGCCTCCACAGGAAGCGGCTTTTCCCCCGTGCGCAGGGGGTCGGTCTCGGTGAGGCCTTCTTCGAGGCCTTCAGCATCGAGGATCAGAGCGAACCGGTAGTCTTTCACCGGGCGGATAGTGATGTCCACCCCCTCGATATTGATGGAAGAGAGTTTGTCCACCAGCTCGGCGCATTTCTCCGTCGGGATGCGCCCGGCTCTGCGATCGGTGATCACACCCGTGGCCGGGTCGATGGTGCAGAAGTTGCCCCGGGCGGCGAGGCAGGTGGGCCTGAGCACGAGACCGATTCCCAGCGCCTCCAGAACTCCTCTGCCGATCTGATACTCAAGAGGGTCATATCCGAAAAGACCCAGATGTCCGGGCCCGCTTCCGGGGGTGATACCGGGTGAGATGGGGGTGGAGAGGCCTACGATCGAATCTTTGCAGAGCTTGTCCAGGTTTGGAGTGCGGGCGGTCTGCAGCTCGGTCTTGCCTCCGGGGCCGGGAAGCCCGCCGAGCCCGTCGAAAACGAGCATGACGATCTTTTTGCCTGAAGATACGTGCAACTCCTTCATGAGGTCCAATTGTTTCATTTTCCTCCTCCTTGCCGCGAACATCGGGAATATTCAGATTCGGTCCTCAAGCAGGCTTGACCTTTTCATCCCAGTAATACCGGCTCCCGAGGAAAAGTGCAAGGCGAATCAACAGTGTCCGACAGAGGCAGAGGCCAGGGATGACCAGGTCTCAACAAGGGCGAGGGGGTCAAAGGCGAGGGGTCAGGTCTCAACATGTGACAAGATGTCACATGTTGAGACCTGACCCCTCGTATCCGACTTCTAGTATATTCCCTTTTTGAAGTTGTCTGTGATTACCTGCCGCACCTGAGTGATGTCTTTCGCCCTGCCGGTCTCTCGGGAGAGATGATGGCCGAAGATGAGATTTTTGCCCATCCAGGTGACGGCGGTCTTGAACCTTTTCAAAGCCACATCGGGCGGAAAATGGCGTACGAGCAGATCGAGGAGATCCAGCATCACCCGTTCGAGATCGGGAGGGTCGGGAATATCACCGCCGCTGGCCAGCGCCCTGATATCCCTGAATATCCAGGGCTGGATCACGGCCTGCCTGCCGATCATCACCCCGTCGCATCCAGTCTGCCTCAACATGGCCAGGGCGTCTTCCGCGCAGGCGACATCGCCGTTTCCTACTACCGGAATCGATACGCTGTCCTTGACCGCTGCGATATACTCCCACCTGGCCTTCCGGTTCATGCCGTCGGAAACGGTCCTGGCGTGGAGCACGAGAAAATCAGCGCCGCATCCTTCGATCATGGCGGCGAAGTCCAGCAGAAACTGCTTGTCGAGACTGTGGCCGATGCGGATCTTCGCGGAAACGGGCCGTCCGGGCACCGCACGGCGGACTGCTAAGAGCACCTCGCGTGAGCGGTTTACATCCTTCATGAGTGCAGCCCCCCAGCCGTGCTCCATCACCTTGTGCAGCCAGCACCCCATATTGACGTCGATGCCCTTCGGCCTGTAGCCTTCGAGCTTGGCTGCGGCTCGGGCCATCTTTTCCGGATCGCTGCCGAGGATCTGGAAGACGAGGTCGTCGAGGGAAGCCCACCTGAGATAGATGGATGTCCCGGGCTTTTCGTTCGGCACGATCCTGGAGTTGAGCATCTCGGAATAGAAGAGGTCACAGCCGCCGAAAGACCGTATGAGCTGGCGGTATGCCACATGGCTCAGATCCACCATGGGAGCCATGAAGAGCGCACCGCGTCGGAATGGAACCATGAAACTCCTACTGCGGCTTCTTGTTGTCCCTAAGCACCACGAGCGCGTCAACTGCGATGGGCATATCGTCCTTGATCTTGATGGGGTTGATGTCGATCTCGGCGATCTCTTCGTTCTCAAGGCCGATCTTGCCGAGATTGATGAGCGTCTCCGCCAGAACCTCGCGGTTCACGGCCGGCTTCCCCCGGAAGGCGTCAAGGAGCTTTTTCGACCTGATCTCGTCCATCATCTCCAGCGCATCCCGCTTCTCCAGGGGAGCGACACGGAAGGTCACGTCCTTGAGAACCTCGGTGAAGATTCCGCCGAGCCCGAACATGACGCACGGGCCGAACTGAGGATCGCGGATCAGGCCTGCGACGAACTCACGCTCTCCCTTGATCATCTGCTGGACAAGGATGCCGTCGAGTTTTCCCTGCCCCCTCTCTTCCAGCGCCTTATATGCGACTTCCAGGGCGTTCTCGTCCTTGATGTCGAGCTCGATCATGTTGAGCTCGGTCTTGTGTGTCAATGTGCTGGAAGACCCCTTGAGCACGACCGGATATCCGATCTCCCGGGCGAATTTCTTCGCCTCTGCGAGGCTTTTCGCCACATACTCCCTGGTGACCGGGATGGAATACGCCGAAAGAACCTTCTTGGAATCGGACTCGCTCAGTGTCTTTTCTCCGCGATTGACTGCTTCTTCAACTACCTTCATACCCTCTCCCTGTACTAGTTCCTCATTTTTTCCTTCCCATTAACAGAATCGGGCGATAAAGAAAACGGCAATTTCCATATTATCCATCGCAATATGCGGACGGTTCGCACTTCTTGACGAATCCCTCTGATACGTATAATAACCTTCCGTGCGGACGAGAGGTATCCCGCACAATAAATTCTCCCTCATGTGTCGGAAAGGACAGATGGAACCAGGTATGAACATCACAGCCTTTTCATCGGGAATGTCATGCTGATCTCGGAAATATTCTCCTCCCTTCAGGGTGAAGGGCCCTGGACCGGCCTGCCTGCAGTCTTCATCCGCCTCGCCGGATGTGTGGAGCCGCTCTGTCCGTGGTGCGACACCTCCCATGCCCTGAGCGGCGGCCGACAGATGAGCGTCGATCGCGTCATGAGCAAGGTTGGGTCATATTCCATGAAACGTGTGGTCATTACCGGAGGGGAACCGTTTCTGCAGTGGAGTTCCGGGCTCAAAAACCTCCACGCGGCGCTTTCGGCGCAGGCGTACGAGATCCAATATGAAACGAGCGGCAAGGTGAAGATACCCGGCATGAAAGACGCGCTGATCGTCTGCAGCCCGAAGCACATCGATGGTCTCTGGCGCTTCGACGAATCGAATCTCGACGCCGTGGATTTCTTCAAGTTCGTATCGGGCGGAGAAGAATGGTTTGCAGCCATCGACGGGTTCATAGCCGCACATGGCATACCGCCCGGAAAAGTGTATGTCATGCCGCTCGGCGCCTCAAGGGACGAGCAGCTGAAAAATATGGAGCCCGTGTTCGTCCACTGCCTGAGGCGGGGGTATCGGATGAGCGTACGGCTCCAGGTGCTGATCTTCGATACCAGAAAGGGGATCTGATGAAAGAAGCGGTTATTCTCCTGTCCGGAGGAATGGACTCGGGCGTTCTGCTCGCGTGGGCGAGCGGGCGATATGACGGGATTCACGGGCTCTTCTTCGACTATGGATCGAAACATGGGGCTCGGGAATACGAAAAGGCCAGGGAGCTCGCGAAACGCTACGAGGCATCACTGAACACGGTAGCCCTCCCCTTCATGAACGAGCTCTTCTCCTCGACCCTGCTCTCTTCCGGCGGAGACATTCCGGAAGGGCCGTATGCATCGGAGAACATCTCGTCCACCGTGGTGCCGTTCCGCAACGGCATCATGCTCTCCATAGCCGTGGGCTATGCGGAAAACCGGGGGATATCCACGGTGCTCATAGCATCCCACGGCGGCGATCATCCCGTTTATCCCGACTGCAGGCCGGGCTTCACCGAGGCCATGTCCCGGGCGGCCAGAGAGGGCACATTCACCGGAGTGACCATCCATGCGCCCTTCGCCTCGTTTGACAAAAAGGACATCGCGGAGCTGGGCAGGGATATGGGATTCGATTTCCGCATGAGCTATTCCTGCTACAAGGGAGGCCCGCTTCACTGCGGAAGGTGCGCCACCTGCCTCGAGCGGATGGCGGCCCTGGGCCACGACAGAGGGCTGGACCCCACGGAGTACGAGTCATGACAAAGGAAATGCCGTTAGGCAGAACGACCCCTACCCCCGAAAAGTACGATCCCGCGTTGCTCTACCCGATCTCCCGGGGCGAAGCTCAGCCGGGTATGCACGGCTTTGACCTGTGGCGTGCCTATGAGCTCTCGTGGATCGGTCCGTACGGCACTCCTGAGACGGCCGTTCTTCAGGTCGTCTATCCTCTTCAGAGCAAAAACATCGTGGAATCGAAATCGCTGAAGCTCTACATAAACGGCATGGCGGGCACCCGTTTTGCCGGTCGCAAAGATGTGGTGGAGACGATCCGCCGGGACCTCGCCGGTATTCTCGACTCGCCATGGATCGATGTATCGCTCCTGACAGACCGAACAGGATCGTATCAGGGATGGACGAACGAGCTGCCGGGAAGCTGCATAGACGGCATGGATATCGGCGGGATTCCGGACAAGCCCGACCCCTCTGTCCTCAGGGTCCTGGAGAGGAGAACGACGAGCGAGGCGCTCTTCTCCCACCTGTTCAGGTCATATTGCCCCATAACGCGCCAGCCCGACTGGGCGAGCGTTCTCATCGAATACCGGGGCGGCGCGATCGATCGCACGGCGCTTCTTCGCTACCTCTGCTCATACCGGAGCTACGAGGGGTTCTCCGAGCAGTGCTGCGAGGAGATCTACCGCGACATCCTCGCTGCATGCGCACCAGAGCGTCTTACGGTGAGCTGCTTCTATACCCGCAGAGGCGGAATAGACATCAATCCGGTGCGAAGCACTGTCAAGAGAAATCCGGAGGAAACCGGAATATATCGTCTCCTCCGTCAGTGACACGTTCGTGCACCCGCCTTTTTGAAGCAGATCGAAAAAGGCGGGTAAAAGAGTAACGGCAAAAGGGGCTCATCGCGCCGATATCTGTATGGTTCCCGATATGTTCACGTGCATGTCGTATATCCCGAAGCTTCCCAGGCTCGGACCAACGCCTGCTTGCGGGCCTATCGTGATTGCGCCGATGGTGAACTGGTCGATATCGATGGACATGCCGCCTATGTTGATGTCGACCGCGGAAACATCTACTCCCACCCGCGGCAGGCCGATTCCCCCGGGAAGATTCACCCCGAACGGCGAGTAACCGACCCCGGCGCTGACAGTCATGGGTTCGTAGATATTGATGCTTCCGAAAAGAGTCACATCATTCAGGCTGATGACCCCGCCCTGGGTGAGCAGACCGAATCCGTCGGTATCACCCCAGAAGAGATTGCCTGCGCTGGTGTCGAATCTGATGGCGCCCGTTTCTATGGCAAACCCTGCCTGGCCGACGACCTCGCAGAGCTGATCATCGCTCAGGATGCTCATCTTGGCCGCGGCTGCGAGGGGAAAAACCAGCAGCGAGATTATACACACAGCAGTGAACAGATTTTTTCTATTCATGCATTAACTCCTTTCTGATCAGGTTCTTCAGGCAGCCCGGCTGTCCGCCTCTCATGAAGCGGACCCGTGGCTTTCCGTCCCAGGGTCGCCCCTGGTTTGGCGTGAGTCGAAAAGCTTCTGTCGAAACCTTCTCAGGCAACCGGCTGTCTGCCCGTATCGGGCGCAGACCCGTGGCTTTCCGTCCCATAGTCGCCTATGGTTTGGCTGAGGAGGCGGCCCCACCCGTCCGCCCGGCATTCCCGCCGAACAGCGTGTGAGGCCTTGGAGTTCCACAGTCGCCTGCGGTTTGTTGGCTTGCATAGGAAAGACAGGCCGGTGGTGTGCGATTTCCGTGTTGCACCACCTGCCTTTCCGGAGATGGTCGTGGTCGCGAAACCCCATGCTCGCGTTACTCTTTTACCCATGTCTATTCTCTGGACCAGAGAATACACATGGCTCGCCTGATCCATTGTCAAAGAGCTGAAGAAAGCAGGTGCAGCAGCCGCTTTCCTACCCTTTGTATCGATTGGACGGGGAAAATAATTAACGGGATAAGTACAATTTTTTCTCGAGATGTTCTCTGGGGATGAAGCTGTAACGTCGCATCTCAAGCCGGGATCGAGCGGGGTCGCCCGAATGAAAAACCGGGGCTCCGGCGGCATACCCGCAAGACCTGCGCCTGCTGTCTGAAAGGACTATGGGAGATCGCCAGGTCCGGCCGTTTTCGTGTGTTGGGGGATTCCCATCGCGCTCCAGAGGGCTGCGGCTTTCCGATAGCACGTCCGAGCCTTTCTCCGCGCTCCGCATGCTGCATGAAAATCCCCCCATGACGATAAGGTCCAGGCAATGTGGGGCTTCATCCCCCGGTCGGTCGAGAGAAAGGACGCTTTTTTCAGCAGCTCGAACGCGGACGGACGGTCCTGCATCCCCAGACGGATCGATGCCATGGTCCGATAGGCCCAGATCAACTGCTCGGCATTGCCGTGCCGCTCGTTCCATTCGATCGCTCGTTCGGCCGCCGCCCGGGCGGAGGGAAGCTCGCCGAGCATGAGCAAGGCCTCGGCAAGGGTGTTGAGGGCGTAGGGGACTCTGTTTGCAACGCCTTTTTCCAGCAGAGGCAGGCACTCCTGCGCCAGATCTCCCGCCTCCCGGTAACGCTTCAATCCGAGGGCCACCCATGCCCGGTAGAGCCCCATGAGGCCCGGAAACAACTCGCGGTCCCGCCCCCGGCTCTCGAGCATGTCGAGCTCTTCCCGGGCCTTGTCCACCCAGAGGGTGTACCGGCTGTACACGTAGATGGAGCTCTGAATTCTCAGATATGAGAACCCTCCTGCAAGACTGCCCAACTTTCTCTCTTTGTCCCGAATCACATCGAACAGCCCCTGAGCGCCCGGGAAGTCACCTTTGAGGAAGAGCAGGTATGCGTGCCAGACATCGGCCATCAGATCGAGGTCCATATAGGGGGCGCTCAGCTGTTTCGTCCGCACATACCAGGCGAGAGCCTCCCGAACGTCTCCTCTCCAGACCCATGCCGCCAGTGTGGTCAGCGAGTTGACTGCGGCCAGGAACTTCTCTGAGGGATCGAGACCGCCGCGGGCGTCCTCCAGGAAGCTCAGCGCGGTCTTGGGCATGCCCAGAAAGGTATAGGTGTATGCAACGGCCGTCTTTGCCGCCGCGGCAAGGAAATCACTGTCTCGGGCTTGACGGGACACCTCTTCGTACAGGTCGAGCGCATCCTGAAAACGCGCCTTCTGTGAGTAGAGATTGATGAGGCGGATCTTCGAGAACAGCTCATGGCTCTTGGGCCCCTTTCCGCCGTAATGCCGGACAAGCTCTTCCAGGGCATTGATCGCCCTCTCCGGGCTGAACACCCTCGAACAGGTCCAAATCCCTTCCCGCATCTGGACGAGCGTCTCGTCTCTTCCCGGGAAATCATCCGCCTTCAACACACTCTCTTCTGCCCGCTGGTACTGAGCTGCGGCCTCTATCCACGACCCCTCGGCCTGGTACGTCCGGGCGGCCAGGATGAAATAGGGAACCGCCCTCGCATACTCCCGGGCATGAAACATGTGATACGCGATCATGCCGCAGTGCTCCGCCCTGGTCTTCGATATCTTTTCCAGGTGGAGCCCGACCTTTTTGTGAAGCTCCCTCCGATGGCGCCCGAGCAGGGTCATGGAGGCGACCTCCCGCGTCAGGGCATGCCTGAAACGGTATTCACCTCCGGCGGCGCGGGTGATGAACCCGGCTAGCTCGAGCCTGCCCAGAAGGGCTGTGGTGTCCCCCCTCACCGAGGTCACCGCATCCAGCAGCTCCCCGCCGAACACTGTGCCGAGAACGGACGCCTCCTGCAGGAGGCGCTTCTCCTCCCGATCGAGGTTTTCCATGCGGGCGGAGATGAGGCCCTGGACCGTCTCGGGGATGCGGGATCCCACAGCCTGCTCGGATACGGAAAGAAGCTCCCGCCCCTCCTCGCCGAGATACGACACGTATTCTTCCAGGTAGAGCGGGTTCCCTCCGGTGATGCGGTAGAGTGCATCGGCGGCGTCTCCAGGGATGACCGGCACCTTCAGGAGGCTCCGGAGCAGGATTTCCATATCGTCCCGGGAAATTTCCGGAACCGCGAGAACCTCCCCGCACGCATCGATTGCATCGCTTTCCCGGGAGGTGATGAGAAACAGGCATCCGGGGCCCCTGCCCTCTTCCTGGAGCAGGTACGAGATCAGATCCTTCGAGGTGGCGTCGGCCCAGTGAAGATCCTCGATGCACACGACAACGGGCCGGTCCTTTGCAAGGGCCTTGAGCAGACCTGATACCGCTTCACAGATCTCCATCTTCCACACATCCGGCATCAGATCTTCATCGCCCTGTCTGCTTCCCAGAAGCGACCGGACATGAAAGGAGTGCCTAGGACTGAGCAGCCCGTCTTCGAGTGTGCAGCCCTGAGAGGACATGGCATCGACGAGCCGCCTGACCAGCGATATGACCGGGTGATATGGAGTGTCGCTCATGTGATCGAGGCACTGGACGGCCGCCACGAGGGCTCGGCCTTCGACGAGCTCGCAGAATTCGTGCACGAGTCGGCTTTTTCCAACGCCCGCTTCCCCGGTTATGAGCACTGATCCCCCGGCACCATGAATGAGGTCCTCGAACGCCCGCCGCAGAAACGAAAGCTCTCTTTCCCTGCCGACCATGGGCCCGCTCATGACTCCGGGGCGGCGTATCCCCAGCGGCACACGCCTGCGGGAGCCGATGCGATAGATCTCCATGGGCTCGGGAATGCCTTTCAGATGCCTTTTCCCGAGAGATTCTATCTCAAAGAAACGCTCGGCCTCGTATCGCGAGGATCCTCCGATGAGGATCTCTCCCGGGGCCGCCAGGCTCGAAAGCCGCTGTGCGACGATGATGGGCATGCCGATGACACCCTGATACAGGGGCACCTTCTCGGCGTCGTCGACGAGCACGATCCCGGCATGGATGCCGGTGTGCATGGAAAGCTTCCCGTGCCCGGCGCCCTTTGGGCTGCTGTATCTGTTCTCGACAAAGCCGTGGATGGTCTTCGCGCAGCTGACCGCCCGGATGATGTCGTCCTCATGGATGCGGTGGATGCCGAAGAGCGCCACGACCGCATCCCCCAGGAACTTTTCCACCACTCCGCCGTATGAGGATATGGCGCGCAGGGCTTCTGCGAATATGGATTCCATGAGAGATTTCAGTTCCTCGGTATCGAGGAGAGACGAGAGCCGGGTATACCCCGAGAGATCGGAAAACAGAGCGGTGACGTAGCGGTGCTCGTTTACCCGTACACCGCCCTGCACGGGAAGCCCGCAGACCCTGCAATATCTGTCCCCCTCACCGAACGCCGCACCACAGGCGGTGCAGCACATACCATCAGCACACATGAAGTCCTCTCAAAGGCAAAGTTACACAGTAATTTTTTTTGTGTCAAGCCGGGGCTTTCTCCAAAGAAAACTTTACAATTGACCTGGTGATCAAAATGAATGATAATTCCCCGTGTTCAAGGAAAAGTCACGAAAACGCGAGGTACAGGAGCAATGGTAGACAAGCTCAAGAAAATCTGGCTCGATGGGAAACTCATTGATTGGGATGAGGCGCGGGTCCATGTGCTGACCCACAGCCTCCATTACGGCGTCGCGGCCTTTGAAGGAGTCAGGTGCTATGCGTGCCATGACGGGCGATCCGCTATTTTCAGGCACAGAGAGCATACCAGGCGCCTGTTCAACTCCGCGAAGGCCTACCTGATGAAGATTCCTTTTACGCAGGACGAGATCATGGATGCAACCAAGCAGGTCATTCTTGCCAACGGCCTGAAAGAAGCGTACATCCGTCCGATCGCATTCATCGGCGACGGCGTCATGGGGGTCAACCCGGGAACGAATCCGGTCCGGGTTTCGATCATCTGCTGGAAGTGGGGCGCATACCTCGGAGACGAAGGGCTCGACAAGGGCATCCGGGTGAAGACGTCCTCCTTTATGCGCCATCATCAGAACATCATGCTCACCCAGGCGAAGGTGAGCGGCAACTATGTCAACTCGGTTCTCTCCAAGATGGAAGTCCTCAAGGCGGGCTACGACGAGGCCCTCATGCTCGACCCCCAGGGCAACGCGGCAGAAGGAAGCGGGGAAAACATCTTCTGCGTGCGGGGTAAAACGTTATCAACCCCGCCGCTCACCAGCGTACTGCCCGGAATAACCCGGGACACCATCATCACCCTTGCCAGAGAGCTGGGCTATGAAGTCAGGGAGGAGCACTTCTCCCGCGACGCGCTCTACATGGCGGACGAGGTGTTCTTCACCGGCACGGCCGCAGAGGTGACGCCGGTGCGCGAGATAGACGACAGGACCATCGGCGAAGGCAGGCCCGGTGAGGTCACCAGATCGCTCCAGAAGGCCTTCTTCGACGTGGTGAAGGGCAGAGACAAAAAACACGCCGACTGGCTGGATTACCTCGACGCCCCTGCCCAGAAGAAGGTCTCCGCCGGCCAGGCCGGCTAGTCTCAGGCAATAAGTATTTTGTGCATCGACAGGGCCCGCAGAAAATGCGGGCCCTTTTCTTTGGTATATATCAGGGCTCAGAATGCCTGGACAAAGATCAGAAATGCGATGAGGGCTACCGCGATAGCGGTCTGGTGCTCGGTGTTCTCGATGGTCATGGCAAACGACCAGAGATGCTTGGTTCCATGCGGGTAGGGCTCAAGCCTGGGAGGAAAGAAATAGGGCACCTCTTTCTTGTACTGGAGAAATTCCTCGCCGAACATTCTCTCGAGCCTGCCCCACTCGCGCTCCTGCTTCCGCGGAATATACGACTTGAAGAAGATCAGGGCCATGATGATCCAGATGACCGGGTTTCTCGCCATTATGCACAGGCCCGTTGCTATGATGAAGCTTCCGAGATACAGCGGTGACTGGATATGCGCATAGGGCCCGGATGTGGTGAGCTCTTCGTTTTTCCTCAGGTGCCCGGTGGCCCAGAATCTCAAGGCCTCTCCCGCCGCAATGAGGATGAACCCGAAGAAAGAAGACGTCAGGCTGGGATTGGCGAATATCACCAGGATGACGATCATTGCATACAGGGGAACGGTCTTGCTGGTGATCTTTTCTAGTCTATCCTCCCAAGTCATTCTTATTCCTCCAATAAAACGTTGTCCTGCTTTGTATCCGTTTCTCGGTATCCAGTCAAGCCAAACATGTTACGTGCAGCGCGGCGCGTGTCTCCGGAAAAGGGGACTGAATGGGCGCTCTGAAGAGAACCTTGTGGCCAGATGAAGCGGAAACATCTCGGGTGTCGACTTAAGAGCCCCGGCGGAGCAAGCGAACGCGGCTGTCCTGCGGGATTCGCCCGAATGTTTCCCCACAGGGCTGTTCCGGCAGCGGAAGGGACCCTTCTTCCTCTCCGCCCCCTCGCCCGTTTTTCAGCGCTGCTCTGCCGGGACGCGTTCACCCGCCGATGAGGGGCTTCTTCGCCTGCTTCCTGATCTCTTTTTCTTCAGCCCATTCGATGAGGCCGCTCTCGATATTCACCAGGTTCAGGGTGAACTTGTAATACACGTCCTGGACCCTTCCGGCCGCCTTTTTGATAGAGGTGATCTCACCGAAGAGGAAGTAGTCCGCCCCTACCTGGCGCCCGATGACGCTTGATGTCCTTGGATCCACATATCCCGAGCTCGTCTGGTACTCCAGCTGCTTGATCATCTCGTCGTTCACCTCGTTGACGGCGGTGAACCGCACCCGGCCCGACTTCAGGAGCGTGACCCTCATCTTGTCGGTCACCGCCTTGGTATCGAGATGCTCGTCGGTCTTGTTCTTCACCTGGTGCACGTAAAGGACCGGCCGCTCGCCCGACGTGAGAACGGGGGCGGCGAGCAGAGAATTCACCATCTTCTCCGCGATCATCTGAAGATCGGTCGATCCGAACTCCGTGGTCACCGTTTCCACCTGCTCGGCGCTGCCGTAGGTGACCGTGGGGGACGAAGCGCAACCCGAGACTAAAAATACCGCACATACGAGGAAAACGAGAATCGTGATCCGTTTCATTTTTTCTCCTCCTGGCTTCGCGTAGTTATGAACCCGTATCCGTGAGGGGCCGCAAGTTTCTCACCATACATCTGAAGCTCACCGCATTGGGGCCGGGAGCGGTCGACTTGAAGCCGCGCGCCTCTTTTCCTGAAAGTCCCGCCGGTATCCACGAAGTGACGGTCGAGAGCTCGAACCCCGCTGCGTCGTACCAGATGAACCGGTATTCGAACACCACGTCCCTCGAGCTGGTATTTTGCAGCACGACCTGGGCCTCCATGGACGAACCGAGGTCGAGCGGCCGGATGCTCACCTCGCCGAATGCGATCCTGCGCGCCAGGCCTCTGTCGTTGATCTCCTCTTTCTTTGAGCTCAAGCCCCCCGGGCCGGCCTGCACATGCAGGACATTGGGCGCAGTCCCGGCGCACGCCGCCAGAAACACGGCCGTCAGCATCAGCATTATCCATCTCCTTGCCATATCGAGCCCTCCTGTCTAATAAGCTTTTGTCTGCAGATTCAGTCCGGCATCCGTATCCCTGCACAGGACGATGAGATGCCGGGTCCCTTCCGGAATTTCGACCTCCGCCTCATGACCACCCGGGATACTCTTCACGGTGATCCGGCGGGTATGTTCAGGCACGAAGACCCTGGCTGCCTGGATCTCCTTGGGGAGCGTCGCCCACGCTCTCAAGTCCGCCTGCTCGGTCACGGCCGACGCCAGGGTGCCGGTTATGGCGCCGAGCGCGCCGTATTCCCTGGACATCCTATTGGTCATCCGGGCCTTGAAATACGAGCGGGCCGCCTGTTTGGCGAACAGGACCGGAAACTCGTCGAGCAGGGTTCTGGAAGCGATGGCGTCCATATCCGATACCACGGATGTCTCGACGCTCTGGCCCTCCCAGAGGACGGCTCCCGCCCGTGTGCCCGACGGAACGAAACGGTACACCGGCAGCGATGCGAAGGCAAATCCCCCTTCCGACAGGGGGATGGGGAGACTCAGCGGCACCTTGACCGGGGCGGAGCCGTGCTGGAAAATCACGAAGATATCGATCCCCCGGCCGTACGCGCTCTCGAGCTCGCCGTATCGGGCCTGCCACATCTGCTCGTCCTCAGGGAACCCAAGCTCCCTGCTGAGCCGGATCAGGTCCTTCTGTATGCTCCTCGAACCTGGCGCCGCCAGTATCCCCTTCTTCAGGTCGATATACGCTTCGTCCGCCTCCCCGCCGAGCTCGTAGACGAGAGACGAGATATAATAGGCGAACGCATTCTGATACACGCTGTGGACGTTGCCGGCCTTTTCCTTGAGCCCCTGATACCCGTCCCTGTCAGCCTTCTCGAACGACCGCTCCCAGCCGCCGGCCGTGCTCTCCGCCTTTTGAAGAGCCTTTGCATGCTTATCGGCGAGCTCGTTCTGTCTCCGGTATGCATTCCTGATCTCCACCCGCGCTCCCTCCAGGTCGCCCCTCATGAGATAATTCACGGCGTTCATGGCATGGATCAGGATCTTTTCGAAATCCTCCCCCTCGTAGGGTTGAACCTGCTCGTTGAGAAGCAGAGAGCCCGCCTGGGAAGCGGTCCTGCCCGCGGAGACGACCGCCCTGTCTTCGTACTGCCTGATCCTGTCGGCGGCGAGCTGGAACTCACGGGAGCTCTCTTCATACTCTCCCAATGCCTGCAGGAGGGTGGCGCGCTCCAGACGAATGAGTACCTCGTTTTTGCCCCTGGCCGCTTTTTCCGGAAATACCGAGAGGGCGTCGCCGAACCTGCCCTGGGAAATGGAGAGCCTCGCCTGCTGCGTCGTGTATGTATAGCTGGAAAGCGAAGAGCAGCCTGCAGCGAGGAAGAGCATGAAAATCCCAGAGATCAGACAGGAAAGCTTGTATGCCATTACGGTGACGTCACGTCCGCCGGTTTCAGGATATCCCCCGGACTGATCCGGGAAGAGCCGCTGACAGATTCAACCCTGCACGCCTTGGGAAGCACGTCCGTCACTACTACACGATCGAGGACTTCCTCGTCAAACGCTATCACGCTCCCGGTGTCCGGGTCCACAATGGGCGAGCCCCTGCGGATGACATCGAACATCTCGCCTTTTCGTATCCGGAAATTTCCGCCCCTGTCCGCAAAGGCGGTCTTGCCCTTGACAGTGACCACCTTGAAGGGATAGAGGGCATCGACGGTTCCGGCCATGAGATCGTGGGCGAGCTCTTCCCGCAGATCCACGATCAGACTTCCGGGCATGGGCCGGGGTTCCGCGGTGTCTTCACGGATCCTGCGCTCGATCCTGCCCTGTCCGGGCACTGTGGCAACGATCCTGCCCGTATCCACATCCAGAATCCTCAGGTCGACCCTGATCTCGCCGCGTTCGACCCGGTCGGTTCTCGCTGTGTAGGCTACGGGCTTGAGCTCGACGTCACGGGCCGCATAGGTCAGGGTCCCGACGGCGATGAGCTGTACGCCGAGCGACCTGCCTTTTTTCGCCAGCGCGCTTCCGTCTCCTCCCTTTTCGATCTCTTCAGCGAGCACATCCGCCTTGGCGCGCTCAATTACGCTGAATTTAGATGAGTCCGCGAGCTTGCGGATGAAGATATCCGTGAGAACGGGCAGCTCGATCTCCCGGAGGATCTCCTCGGGTATTTCCACCTCCCGCATCCGGTATCGGGTATGAGCACCCGGAGCGAGAGTGTCGTACTCCTGTTCGATGACCTTCACCGGCTGCTCGATGGTCCAGAGCGTGAACCTGGGCACCGCGATCGAAACCGGTTCGGAGGCCGCAGCCCCAACAGCCGCGAAGACAACAGGCAGAACGAGACAGATGAGTCTCCTCATGCTATCCTCCTTGGATAAGACGGTCTGAGAAAAAGGTTAAAACGCTACACCGAGCCCCACCATGACGCCGCGGCGGGAATGAAACCCGACACCGGCGTTCAAGCCCTGGATCACATACCGCAAGCCGAGCATCCAGGAAATGTTGTTGTCGGACTCGGAATCCACCTCGAAGTTCTGCCCGCCGAATCGCCCGATCGTAACCGTATCCTGGCTGGCGTATCCCATCCCTGTCACGGCAAAGAGCGCCGGGATTATTTCGGCGCCGAAGCTGACATACACCTCCTGCTCGTTGCCGTCATTGAATTCCCTCAGAGACTCATACGCCGGCGCTGGCGTCGGGGGCAGGACTGCGGAGGGTATGCTCTCATCGGTGTCGGCCACGCTCACCCCCAGGCCAAAGCTGAAGGCTCCTCCTTCAGGATGCAGGTTGGAAAGAAAGATACCCCCCAGCTCCACTCCGAGACTGGGATCGTCTATTTTCCCGCCGATCCCGTAATTCACCTGAACGTATCCTTCCGCCGCGCACACGGCGGGAATCAGCATCATGAGGACAGCCAGCGCTCCCAAACGTCTCTTCATGTCTTGACCCCCGGGAAATTGTTTCTATCATGTATTTTAATCATACTACTTGAAGACTGGAAAAATCAAGGTTGACAGTGTTTCAGAAAACACTTATATAAGAATATACAAATACTCTTGTAAAGGAATATAGCATGTCGCAGAATGAGATGACAGCTTCTTACTTAAAGGCCTTAGGGCATCCGGTAAGACTCATGATCGCCCGAGAGCTCATCAACGGCCAGAAGTGTGTCGGGGAGGTTGAAAATTCACTGCACATCCGCCAGGCGAATGCATCGCAGCACCTTTCCATTCTGAAGATAAACGGTATCGTCGACTGCATCCGGAAGGGAAACCTGAAGTGCTATTATCTCAAGGAGCCGAAAAAAATTCAGCAGCTGCTCAATATCCTCGAACACTATCAATAGAAAGGACGCGCACATGTACGATATCATCATCGTGGGGGCCGGACCTGCAGGCCTGACCGCCGGAATCTATGCATCACGGTCCAGGATGAAGACGCTCCTGCTCACCAGCCAGATCAATCCAAGCCTCATCACGACAACGGATATTGTGGAGAATTTCCCCGGATTCCCTGGAGGGATCACAGGCTTTGAGCTGATCGAGCGCTTCACCCAGCAGGCCAAGCTCTTCGGCCTCGAGATCGCCGAAGACGATGTCGTATCCCTCGAGCGCGACTCCCGCGATTCCATGGATATCTGGAAGGTGAACACATCCTCCAGGTCCTTTGAAGGATTTTCGCTCATACTCGCCACAGGCTCCCAGTACGCGCACCTGAACGTGCCCGGTGAAGAGAAGTACACCGGCAAGGGCGTATCGTACTGCGCGACCTGTGACGGACCGTTTTACCGCGACGCACACGTGGCGGTTGTAGGTGGAGGGAACACCGCGGTCCAGGAAGCCCTGTTCCTCACCCGTTTTGCATCCCGTGTGACCATCATTCACCGCCGTGATCGTCTGAGGGCCGCGCAAGTGCTGCAGGACAGAGCGGTTTCTCATGAGAAGATCAGCTTCGAATGGAACTCTATCGTGGAGGAGGTTACCGGCGGCGACACGGTCGAGGAAATCAGGATCCGTGATGTGAAAGACCCGGCAAAAAAGAAGACCCTCGAAGTACAGGGCGTTTTCGTCTTCGCCGGGTATATCCCGAACACCGCCTTTGCGAGGGATGTGGTCGCATGCGATGAGAGCGGGTATGTAATCGTGGACGATCAGATGAGAACATCGGCAAAGGGCGTCTATGCCTGCGGCGACTGCACGAAGAAACTCCTGCGCCAGGTGATAACGGCCTGCGGTGACGGAGCCACCGCTGCGTTCGCAGCCGAGCAGTATATTCAGGACCTCAAAGGCAACCCCTACGGCACCTGGAGCGTGTCCTGATACCGATACAAGGAAGGAGATGAGCATGGGTGAGGAGAAATTCGTGGAAAACCCCGATTATCCCATCGAATTGAGCGATGACACGATAAGCGAGGCCGTAAAGAAATATCCGTTCATCGTTGTGGACTGCTGGGCCGAGTGGTGCGGGCCGTGCAGAATGCTGGGGCCGGTCATCGAAAGTCTGGCGAAAAAACACCAGGGCGAGATCGTCTTTGCCAAGCTCGATGTGGAAAAGAATTCCCAGACCGCCGCGGAATACGGCATCCGCTCCATCCCGAATCTGCTCGTGTTCAAGGATGGCACAAAGGTTGGAGACATCGTAGGAGCGATGCCCGAGGACAAGCTCCTCGAGCGCATCAGGACCTTCAAGTAAAGAAAGCCGGCTCCTGTCAGAAAAGCTTTCTGCTGTCCAGAAGGATCGTGACCGGGCCGTGGTTGACGATGTGGACGTCCATCTCGGCCTGAAACTGCCCGGTAGCGACCTTGCCGTCATGCAGGGAGGCGACGCGCTCGACCATCTGGCTGAACAGCTCTGATGCCTTCCCGGGCTGCTCCGCAGCCGAATAGGAGGGCCGCTTCCCCCTGCGGGCGTCTCCCAGGAGGGTGAACTGGGATATCAGGAGGATCTCTCCTTGGGCTTGCCCCACGTCGAGATTCATAACCCCATGCTCGTCGTCGAAGATCCTCAACCCGCAGATCCTGCGGGCGATGTGGTCGATATCGCTCCAGCTGTCGCCCGCCTCGATCCCGATGAGGCAGCACAGCCCTGCATCGATCCGCGAAATCTCTCTTCCGTCAACCCTGACGGACGCTGTTTTCACTCTCTGGACCACAGCCCGCATCGGATGCTCCTTTCATAATCAGAAAACAGCACACTCTTCCCGGCAGAACCGGGAAACGATATCGGCGGCATCGCGGCCTCAACGTATGAGGGTCATGTTCAGTATCATACCCTGTCGGAAGATGCTGAGCTCCATCCTCCTGCCGTTGATTCCCTGTATGACCTTCTTGAACTCCCCAAGCCCCGCTATCTTGGTATTGTTGATGGCGACGATGACGTCACCCGGCCTCAGGCCGGTGCTCGCGGCGGCGGAGTTGCTCTCGACGCCTGCGACGACGACCCCGTCGATGGTGTTCGGCACCTCCAGAGAATCACGCAGGGGAGGAGTCAGGTCCGTAACGCTCGCTCCCTGCAGGAACCTGCTGTCCTGAACCACGAAGGTTTCTTCGGGAGTCTGGGCTTTCGCGAGATCCCCGATCGTCACATTGACGGTCTTCCGGCCGCCGTTTCGGACCACGGTGACCGGCACACTCGTGCCGGGAGCGATTTCCGAGACGAGGAACTGAAGAGACGAGGGATCATTCACCGCCCTGCCCTGGATGGAAACAACCACATCACCCTGCCGGATTCCGGCCTTTGCGGCGGGAGAGCCCTTGACGACATCAGCGATCAGCACTCCCTTTGTCGACTCGAGCCCCATGGCCTCGGCTATGTCCGGGGTTACCTCCTGCACCGTCACCCCGAGCCATCCCCTGACGACCCTGCCGTATTGCCGGAGACTGTCGACCACATTCATCACGAGATTCACGGGAATGGCGAAGCCGATCCCGATATTGCCACCCGACTGCGAGAGGATCGCGGTATTGATCCCGATGAGCTCACCCTCCATATTCACCAGCGCGCCGCCGGAATTGCCCGGGTTGATAGGCGCATCGGTCTGGATGAAATTCTCGTACTCGGTAATGCCGAGACCCGTCCGTCCCAAGGCGCTGATGATCCCGTGGGTCACCGTGCCTTCAAGACCATACGGATTGCCGACGGCGAGCACATAGCTGCCGATGCGAAGGTCTGAGGAGCTCCCCATCTTGATGACGGGAAGATCTTTGGCATCGATCTTTATGACAGCCACATCGCTCTTCGGATCCGTTCCGATGATTTTTGCCGTGAACGTCCGTTCATCAGAAAGGCGTACCTCCACCTCGTCGGCCCCGCTGACCACATGGCTGCTGGTGACGATATATCCGTCTCCGGATACGATTACTCCCGATCCCAGGGCCTGCTGTACCCGCTCCCTGGGCACCCGGTTACCGAAAAAGTCCCGGAAAAACGGATCGGAGAAAAGGGGAGACTGGTTCGTCGACACCTTCTTTACCGAGGAGATATTCACTACCGACGGAAGAACCTTCTCCACCACGTCTTCGATCCAGTTTCTCTCGGAAGGCTTCGGGATCTGCGCCTGAGCAGCAAAAGGAATAAGCAGGATGAAGAGGGCCGCCGATATATTTCTCATCTTCCTGTGCATAGGGATATCACCTCACTTTTCCTCCTCATGTTATTACCTTATAACAAATTCACAGCCTTACTCAAGTTGATCCTGTACACGCCGGAGAAAATGCTGTATAGATTCGTCCTCATGGCTTCTCGACACGGCATGGATCCCGAGAAGTGTTCCGGGGCGCACACATCCGGATCTTCCGGAAAAGAGCGGCCTGATCGCTGTATCGGCGGCGGGGAAGATCCCAGTGGATTTTCGGAAAAGACCGGGGGCGGACCGGGGCTGAGCACGACGCGGGATTATCACCGGCACGTCCCTGTCGATCTCATGAGAGAGCTCACCATCTGCGAGTCGTTTGCAGGGCCTGATTCTCCATATGCGGTCGCCCTCGAAAGTCCGTCCAGCTACGGCGCAATGGTGGGTGACTTCCTTGCCCGAAACGGCCTGCTGAGAGAGAACGCGATCATATGCGAGGCCGGAGGGGGGTACGGAAGCCTCATGCACGGGCTGCTGAGCAGCCGGGGGGATTCCATCGCCCGGATATACATGATCGATCTCTCCCGAAGCCTCCTCCAGAAACAGCGCTTGCTCCTCTCCGCATGGCGGGAACGCATCACTTCCATCCAGGCGGATATCCACGAGATCATGGGCGCCTTCTCCGGGGTTGACCTCTTCATCATCAACGAGGTCCTGGGAGATCTGAACACACTGACCGCAGTGGATCCCGCAAGCATTCCCCGAGAGGTGCGCGAGCTCGTCGACGCTTATGACCTTGACATTCCGGACAGACCGTTCAATTTCAACATCGGGGCGGTGAAGCTGGTGGAGACACTCTGCCGAAGCGGGATCCCCGCATTTTTGAGCGAGCACTCATGCGACCCCATCATCCCGGAGAGCATGCCGTTTCTCGCTAAAGGGCTCGAGCTGGATGCATACCCGCGGGAGATACGGCTGTACCGGCACAGCGAATACACCATCCGGTTCTCACACCTCGAACGGGTCGCCCGCGCCCACGGCAGGAGGGTGAGCTCCGGGTCGCTCATCGATCTCGTCGGTCTGAAACCCTCGAGGCGCCTGGAGACGATATTTCTGACGCGCGCCTGCGACACGGACACTCATGAGATCATCTTCGAGCTGCTCGACCATATCCGGGAATACCGGTGGCTGACCATTACGTGAGAAGGGGGCCCCTTTGCATACCTGCAGGCGCCGTGAGGCAGAGCTTCCGGAAAGGCCCCTGGAAGGGAATGGAAAGCCCGTCGGGGCTTATGCGCCTTCTCCGAAGTACTGGACCTGGTAGGTAAGAACCTCGATCCTCCTGTTCTTCCATGCATCCGCGGGAAGCCCGGCCTTGAGGCAGAGCTGGCCGAGAAAGTCCTCGCCGTCCGGCAGCTGCTCCCACACCTGGGGAAGGAAGGTCGCCGAATGCAGGCCGTATCGGATGATCACCCCGTCGACTCCAGGCCTCAGCCTTGAAAGGAGATCATCGGAGTCCGAATACTCAAGCGTTTTCGGCTCGGTGAGCACGCTCACCTCGATATCGATATCATCGAGCTCCGAGGACCGCAAAGGGTGGAACCTCGGATCGTGGAACGCGGCATTGACGGCATTGTGCCGCACGGCATCGACGACGGATTCGCGTGCTTCGAGAAACCCGATGCATCCCCTGAGCTGCCCGTGCTTGTGAAGGGTGACGAACACCCCGCGCTTCTGGCCTGTGACATCCTCACTCAGAGACTCCGGTTCGTCCTCCCGCTCTTCCTGCGTAACGCCCAGGTAATCGGCGATCGTCTTTCTGGCGATCCTCACCAGCGCCTTTCCCTGTTCCTCGCTGATCTTCTTTATCATGGCATCACCTCCCACTGATGGGAATATCGGCCTGTCGAAGCTTTCGGGCTACTCCTCCCCCTCGTAGATGCGGGTGTACAGATACCGGTTGTAGATGCTCGAAAAGGAGCTGAAATCCTCGTCTTCCGGGGTGGCCTCGATGATGGAGGAAAAACCGATGAGCTTGGCGTCGAGATCGTCGAGTATGTGGAGCAAGATCGCCTCTTTCGTCATGGGAAGCTTGGGCGAGCCGAACTCCAGCTGGCCGTGATGGCCGAGGATCATATGGAGCAGCTGGAGCCTGAGCTCGTCGGGGAATGCCGGAATTCCGGCGATCGCCTGGTCGGTCATATAGGCGGAGAGATAGACGTGTCCGATGAGCCTGCCCATGGCGGTCATGTCGATGACCCGGCTGAAGGAATACTCATAGATCTTTCCGATGTCATGCAGCAGCGCCCCGGCCACGAGAAGGTCCCGATTCATGCCCAGGTGCTCGTAGAGAGGCAGGACGCTGTGAATCGATCTGATGATGGACAGGGTGTGTTCCAGCAGGCCTCCGATATAATTGTGATGGACGCCTTTTGCGGCGGGAGCCTTCTGGAATGCGTTTCTGACGCTGTCAGAGGAAAAGAGGGCCTCGATGAGCGCCTTGAGGTGAGCATCCTTGATGCCGGCGATGTGCGTCTCGATCTCGGCCATCATCGAGGGAATGTCCCTGCTGGTGGTTGCGATGAGGGAAGCCATCTCCACATCGTCCTCCTTGAGCTTCACGATCTTTTCGATCCTGATCTGGAGCCTGCCGTCGTATGACTCCACCCCTCCCCTGATTCCCACCACATCGCCCGGGCTGATGGATGAAACCTGCTGGCGCGCATCCTCCCACACCATGCCCAGGATGTCGCCGCTCCTGTCCGTGAGCAGGACCTTCGCATACGGCTTGCCGTTGCGCGCGGTCATGATCTTGCGCTGCGAAAGCAGAAAAACCGCCCGTATGGGATCTCCGTCGCGGCACTCCGAGACAAACTTGCCCTTCGATATCATATGCCCTCCCCTGAACATTCATTTTATCACAGCTTTAAGGATAACTGCAGGAGGAAAAGCATTTCCATCCCTGAAGGCAGGCGTGCAGCGGAAAAACGTGCAGCCGATCGATCGCGGACGACCGGGGGCAGGCGGGGATTTAGAGGATGTACCGGCTCAAGTCCTCTTTTTCCATGATAGGCCCCAGCCGCTCATTCACGTACTGCGCATTCACCACCACTCTTCCGGAGAGGTCGGCTCCTTCATAGGACACGTCCTCGAGGAGTTTTTCCAGAACCGTATGAAGCCTCCTTGCCCCGATATTCTCCGTATGATCGTTGATATACTGCGCGATGCGGGCGATTTCCTGGATGGCGTCGTCTTCGATCGTCAAGTCGATCCCTTCGGTGGCAAGCAGGGCCTGGTACTGCTTGATCAGGGCGTTTTTCGGCTCCACCAGGATGCGCACGAAATCCTCGCGATTGAGCGGATTGAGCTCTTCCCTGATGGGGAACCTCCCCTGTAGCTCCGGAATGAGGTCTGAGGGTTTGCTCACATGGAAGGCCCCCGAGCCGATGAAGAGGATGTGATCGGTCCTGACCGGGCCGAACTTGGTGTTGACGGTCGTCCCTTCGACGATGGGCAGGAGGTCTCGCTGCACCCCTTCGCGTGAGACGTCCGGGCCGTGGGTGGATTCCCGTCCGGCCACCTTGTCCAGCTCGTCGACAAAGACGATGCCCGAATTCTCCACCCGGTGCCTGGCTTCTTCGGTGACCTTGTCCATATCGATCAGACGGGAGACCTCCTTGGAGGCGAGAAACTCCTGGGCGTCCTTGACGCTCATCTTTCTCCGTCTCGTCTTCTTGGGCAGGATGTTGGAAAACATCTCCTTGAAGTCGATCCCCATCTCCTCGAGGCCCTGCCCGGAGAAGACCTCAATGGTGGGCATGGCCGATTCCCGGGCCTCTACCTCGATAATGCGGTCGTCGAGCAGGCCGTCCTTGAGCATTTTTCTGAGCTTCTCTCTGCTCTCCGCATGGACCTGGGCATCTTTCTGGACCGGCAGCAGATAATCGAGCACGCGTTCCTGGGCGATCTCCCGGGCCTTGGACTTGACTTTCTCGCTCTCCTCGCGCTGCACCATCTGCACGGCTATGCGCATGAGATCGCGGATAATCGATTCCACGTCCCTGCCCACGTATCCAACCTCGGTGAACTTGGAAGCTTCGACCTTGATGAAGGGAGCGTCGGCGAGCTTGGCAAGCCTCCTGGCGATTTCGGTCTTCCCCACGCCGGTGGGGCCGATCAGGATGATGTTCTTGGGGTAGATGTCCTCCCGCATGTCCTCCGACACGCGCTGGCGGCGCCAGCGGTTTCTCAGGGATATGGCCACGGCCTTTTTCGCCTTGTCCTGGCCGACGATGTACTTGTCCAGCTCAGCTACGATTTGTTTGGGCGTGAGATCGTTCATGAGAGCTCCTCGAAGACCATCTTCTTGTTCGTGTAGATGCAGATGTCGGATGCGATCTCCATAGCCTTCTCAGCGATTTCCATGGCGGAGAATTCGGTGTAGCGGATCAGGGCCTTGGCAGCCGCCACTGCATACTGACCGCCCGAGCCGATACCGCAGATATCGTCGTCCGGCTCCACTACGTCGCCGCTGCCGGAGAGTAGAAAGGTCTTCCCGGAGTCGGCAACGATCATCAGGGCCTCCAGCCTCCTCAAGACCCGGTCGGTCCTCCAGTCCTTCCCCATCTCGACCGCTGCCCTGGTCAGGTTGCCCCGGTACTCCCTGAGCTTGGCCTCGAAACGCTCGAACAGCGTGAAGGCGTCCGAGGTGGATCCCGCGAAACCCGCTAGCACCTTGTCCTCGTAGATCTTTCTCACCTTGCGGGCATTAGCCTTCAGGACCACGTTGTTCATGGTCACCTGGCCGTCGCCGGCCAACACCACGTTCGCACCTCTGCGCACGCAGAGCACTGTCGTGCCTTTTATTTCCATTCATCCTCCTTTGCCTTAGGATGAGCCTTATCATACACATCCATGAGTTTGTCCAGGGTTAAATGGGTGTATCGCTGGGTGGTTGAGAGGCTCGCATGCCCGAGCATCTCCTGGATGGCGCGCAGGTCCGCGCCCGCGTCGAGCATGTGGGTAGCGAAGGTGTGGCGGATGACATGGGGACTCACATGCCTGCTTAATCCCATACGCTTCGACCACTGGTCGACGATGAGACGGATGCTTCGCGATCTGAGCCTTTTCCCCCTGCTGTTGAGGAAAAGGGGTTCCGCACAATAGAGCGGATCGGATATCCCCCTGCCCTCCAGATAGTCGCAGATGACGGAGAGCGCCTTTTTTCCCACCGGAACCCTGCGCTGCTTCGAGCCCTTTCCGGTAACCAGGATGAAACCCGAGCCCTTATCGACATCCATGCAGTTCATGGATTCCATCTCGGAAACCCTGATCCCCGTCGAGTAGAACAATTCCAGGATGGCCCTGTCCCGCAACGGCCCAACGCCCTCGATCATGTCCGCCATCTCTTCCGGGCTCAGGAATTTCGGGAGCTCCTCCCGCTTCTTCAGCGAACGCACGTGGGAAAAGGGATTTGCATCGAGCCCTTGCCTCTCCATGACAAAATCGAAAAAACCCCTGATGGAGCTCAGCTTTCGGTTGATCGTCGAGCGGCTGTACCGGCTGTGGAGCCTGAGCATGTAGGACCTGACCATGAGGCGGTCGGGGACTCGGGCCTTTCGGTCATCGAGAAAGGCGATCAGATCTTCTATGTCGCCGACATATGCACGGTACGTTTCCGGCGAAAGACCTTTCTGTGCCAGGAGAAACATTTTGTACTGATTCAGGGAGGAATCGAGGTCGATTTCCATAAAATTAGATTACACCGAAGACATGATCGGATCAAGTCAAGTCGCCACCGCAGGAAACTGCCCCGGGATTTGTTCTTTGTTGCCATCCGGACCCTATTGTGGAATAGTGTGCTGGACCGGAAAATCAAGAAGGAAATCACCATACAGAAGGAGGAGTTATGGGTAATGTCGTCATAGTCAGTGCAAAGCGGACAGCCGTGGGAGCATTCGGCGGGTCCCTCAAGGGTGTGGCTGCAAAGGATCTGGGAGCCCTCGTCATTCGGGAGGTTCTCCTGTCCGTCGGGCTCAAGCCCGAAGTATCCGACATCATCAAAAAGGAGCGCCCCGATCTTCTCAAAAAGGAAGAGCTCGCTCCGGTGGAAAAGGAATACTGGAAGTGGCCCGATGGGAACAAAGGCATCTGGATCGACGAGGTCATCATGGGCAATGTGCTCCAGGCTGGTCAGGGCCAGAACCCCGGCAGGCAGGCCATGATCCGTGCGGGCCTGCCCAAGGAAACCCCGGCGATCACCGTGAACAAGGTGTGCGCATCGGGGCTCAAGGCACTGGCCCTTGCAGCAGCGACAATCAATGCCGGTGACAATCAGGTCGTGGTCGCCGGAGGCATGGAGAACATGACCGAAGCGCCCATTGCCATTCCCGGAGCCAGGTGGGGATACCGCATGGACATGCCCTACGGCAAGACCACCGACCTTATGGTTTTCGACGGGCTCTATGAAATATTCTACGGATACCATATGGGAATCACCGCCGAGAACATCGCCTCTCTCTATGGGATCAGCCGTCAGGATCAGGACCGGCTGGGCTATGAGTCCCATGTCCGCGCCCGCGCCGCCATCAGCAAGGGGATCTTGAAGGAAGAGACCGTCCCGGTGGTCGTGCCCCGGAAAAAAGGCGACCCCCTCGTCTTCGATACCGACGAGCGTCCCATGGACACCACCCTGGAAAAGATGGCCAAGCTCCCCACCGTCTTCAAGAAAGACGGAACCGTCACCGCCGGCAACGCATCCGGCATCAACGACGGTGCGGCCGCATGCCTCCTCATGAGCGAGGAAAAGGCCCACGAGCTCGGCCTGAAACCCCTGGCCAGGATCAGGGGATATGCATCGGGCGGCATAGACCCGGCTTACATGGGCCTCGGCCCCATACCGGCTGTGAGGAAACTTCTCAGGATCACGGGAACGTCAATCAAGGATTACGGGCTCTTCGAGCTGAACGAGGCCTTTGCCTCCCAGGCTATTGCCTGTATCAGGGAGCTCGGCCTTGATGAAAGCATTGTGAACGTCAACGGCTCCGGCATTTCCATCGGACATGCCATTGGAGCAACAGGAACCAGGATCATCGTTGCCCTCATTCACGAGATGAGGAGGAGAAAGATCGAGCTCGGCATGGCGAGCCTGTGCATCGGCGGCGGCATGGGCATGGCCATGGCGATCGAAGCGATGTGAGGAGATGGTAGGGGTTGCCCCCCCTTTCGCAAGGGGGGGCGGGGGGTATAGGTTATCCCTGATGCCTCAGTAAAGACACCCGGGAAAGAACCATCAAAGAAAAGAGCGTCGCCAAGGCGAGGGCGCTGCCGGGATTCCGGCCGGATTCTATCAGGCAGCCCCCGCCGCCTCCTCCCTCACCACTCGCTACGGCCTGGCCGTCCATATCCGGACCAGAGGCCGCAGCTTTTGAAGAGGCGTCATTCTCGGTTTCCGCCAGGAGAGCCTGGTATGCATTGATGCTTCCGCCGCTTGCAATATACTCGAACCCGGACCCGTCCTCGATGGTCGCGGAGTTCAGCAGGACATTTCGCATTCCCGCCGGACTGATCGCCGGAAAAAGGGATTTCACCATGGCGGCCACGGCGGTGACAAAGGGTGCGGCGAACGAAGTTCCTGATGCCCAGGAAGTGTATCCGCCTCCGGTATCCGTGGTGCGGATTCCAACGCCCGGGGCCGCGATGTCCACAGTCTCAAGCCCGTAATTGGAAAAGCTCGCGATCTCCCCGACGCTGTTCATGGCTGCTACAGCGATGACGTTCTCGAAGGGATAGTTCGAAGGATAGTGATCATTCACGTCGTTGTCCTGTCCCTTGTTTCCCGCTGAGCACACGAACATCACTCCGCGGCTTTCGGCATATCGGATCGCATCAGCGAGCGAGTGGGAATAGGAGTAGAATCCCCAGCTCGCATTGATCATATCTGCACCGTTGTCAACCGCATGGTATATCGCGTTCACGGCGTCAGCGAGATTTCCCGTGGTTTTGCCGTCATTGACCTTCATGAACTTCAGGGGCATGATCTCGATGTCGACGTTCCAGGCCGCTCCGGCGACGCCGAACCCATTGTTTCCCAAGGCCGCGATGATCCCGCAGACCCTTGTACCGTGCCCTGCATCGTCTTCGGGGATTGCATCATTGTTCACGAAATCACGTCCCGTCGTCAGGATGCCTGCAAGGTCCGGATGGGCGGCATCCACACCCGAGTCGATCACGGCGATTGTCACTGGGATGCCGGAGCCGTCCGCCTCAATCAGGTCCCAGGCTCCGGGGAAGTCCACGCCGCTCCATATCGCCGGGTCGTAGGGCCAGTCGTTCGGAATGATTTCGGCCTCGATCACGTAATTCGGCTCGATATATTCCACATCATCTCTTCCCAGCATTTCGTCGATGGCCTGCCGAGCGTCGTCAACAGCTATTGTGACCGGCCTGATTCCGCCCCCGGCGGCCATGGCATGCGCCATGCCTTCAGGAGCCTTGAACTTGACAATGATTTCGTCTTGTGTGTACTCGGCGGCGGAAACAGAAAGGCTTGCAAGGACGAGAAAAAAAACACCGGAAATCGTTGCTGCGTACTTCATACCCTTATACCCCCCAGATCTATGCGATCTGCGGGGCTTCTGGCAATGCCGGTGCCAATATTGTGACTTTTGTGAAAATTATAATGATATAGTTATATCAATTAGTTAAATCATTCACTGATTGAATCGCCGATTTTTTGTCGTTACAATGAATACCAGATCGTAATCTGAGTTACAATCAATTGTAATCCGCTTTGTAATCGGTTGCTTGATCGTCTGATCAGGAGACAATAATTTGGCTATATGCCCGGCTTAACCGCCTGTACTCCTCCCATGAGAGATTCTGGGGCCTTTGCTCCAGGCCGATACCGGATGCCAGGGAGATTGCCGGGAGTGTGTCCCTCGTGACCCCGGGCAGGTTCAACAGCGAGTTTCTGAGCATTTTCCTCCTCTGCCCGAAGGAACACATGACCACCTGCCGGAAGCGGTCCCGCTCCCCTTGCGGCAGATGGTTTTCCCTAGGGACGAGCTTGACCACCCGGGAGTCGATCTTGGGCTCGGGGAAGAAATTCTTCGGCCCCACGACAAATCCGGGGGTGCATTCAAAAACGCTTAAGAGCAGGACGGTGAGCGCGGAATATCCGCTGTGCCCTACAGGAGCGCATATCCGCTCCGCCACTTCTTTCTGAACCATGACAACCATTGAGTGGAGCAGATCGGGTATTTCGGCGAAACGCAGCAGGATCCGGGTCGCGATATTGTACGGCAGGTTCGCGACCACCTTCATATCCGGGGATATGAGCTCCTGCATGTCGATTTCGAGCACATCTCCATGAATGAGAGCGAGATTCCGCCGCCCGGAGAACTTTTCGCTGAGAAACGCAAAAAGCCCGTCGTCCTTTTCCACAGCCACGACCCGGGATGCTGTCTCCAGAAGCCGGTCGGTGAGTATCCCTCTGCCCGGGCCTATCTCCAGGACCGCATCTCCCTTTGTCACCCCTGAGAACGAGACGATCTTCTTCACGATTCCCGGGTTCGTGAGAAAGTTCTGACCCAGGGAGGATTTTGGCCTCATTCCCATGTCCACCGGGAAACGGCGTTCAGATCAAGGGAAGCGAACCTTCCTTCGTTCACGTGGCGAATGCCCGCAATCCCGATCATGGCGGCGTTGTCGGTGCAATATTTCCTTTCCGGGATGATGAGCCGTATCCCGGTCTCCAATGACTTGAGCCTGAGGCTCTCCCTCAGAAAACCGTTGCTCGCCACCCCCCCTGTCACCACCAGAAGTTCCATGCGGTTGTCGGCGGCGGCCTTGAAGGCCTTGGCCGTCAGCACGTCTACCACGGCCTTCTGAAAGGCCGCTGCGATTTTCGGGATCAGAGCCTCCTTGCCGGCCTTCGGCTCTTTCTCTACAGGCATCCCGGAGAACGCGAGGTCCATCTCTTCAAAAATTCCTTCCTTGAGCACCCGGTTCAGCACCGCGGTCTTGAGGCCGGAAAAGCTGAAATCGTATGATTCATCATTGATGAGCGGCCGTGGAAACTCGATTTCTTCGGGGTCGGCGTCCCGGCTGATCTCTTCAATGACCACTCCGCCTGGGTAGCCGAGAAAAAGGAGCTTGGCGACCTTGTCAAAGGCCTCGCCGGCGGCGTCGTCCAGAGTCTGCCCGATCTGGGTGATGGAGGAGGGAGACATGACCTTGTACAGCGAAGTATGCCCACCGGAAACGACCATGCCGATGTGAGGATAGGAAAGATCGTGCCCGATCTTCGCCGCGCTGAGATGCCCTTCCAGATGGTTAATGCCGCACAGGGGAACGTCGAGCCCATAGGCGAGCGCCTTCGCATAGGAGATGCCCACCAGCAGAGCCCCGACGAGACCGGGACCCTGGGTGACCGCTACCGCGCCCACGTCGTGAACGGACAGCCCTGCCTCGCCGAGCGCTTCCCGCACCACCGGCTCGATGAGCTCGGTATGGCGGCGGGATGCGATTTCCGGAACCACCCCGCCGAAGGCCGCGTGGTCCTGAATCTGGCTTGCGACGATATTGGAAAGGATGCTCCCGCCGTCATCCACAACCGCGGCGGCGGTTTCGTCGCACGATGTTTCTATGGCGAGGATATTCACAGAGCGTTCACTCTCAAATCCACGAAAAAGTTGACCACGGGGGTATTGCGCCTCATGACCGATATCCGGTATCTTTCGGTCGACGAATCAATGACTTCGGCATATCGTCTCATGAGCTTTCCGGTATGTATTTTATATCCCCTGTCTTCTCCGGTATTGTCGTTCCAGTTGGAGACGAAGCCCTTGAAGTTCACCACGAACACATGGTTGGTCGTTCCCCGGTAGATCAATTCTTTGATCACGAGGACCTCGCCTTTGTCAAGAATGAGGGCCTCATCCGGCTCCAGGGCATAGGAAGCGCCGTTCGTTTGTACGATCAGCCAGGTGTTCCTGGCCGGAGGGATGACCTCCACAAAGACCAGACCACAAGGGAACATGTCTTTTCTGATGTCGATGGTGGTGGAATCGTTGATCGTTATGGTCTTGCCGGTATCGTTGATATGGCCGTAGCCCTTCACGTCGGCGATCACTCCCCTCCTGTAGTTCGATTTGACATCGATCACCTGAAGCGTATCGCCCTGGTTTACCACCAGCTGCTCCTGGTCGTGAACGGCTATGGGAGGCCCCTGGTTCAGTGAAATGAGAGCGTACTCCATTCGGGGGGGATCGATATAGATGCTTGGCTGCGACGGCTCGATCCCGATCTCTTTCATGAAGGCGTTGACCACCATGGTCTGAAAGACCACCCGTTGCCGGAAATCCTGGATGGATTTGGAGGTTTCGCTGGCAAAGGCCGGCTTGTGGAGCTTGGTGAGCATATAGTACGTAGCGGACTTGCGCTGCTCCTTGTGAAGGCTGTCGGTAGAAGATGTCCTGTGGTTGTTGAAGTGAAAGTGGTATCCCTTTTCGTGGATTGCGCTGTTGACCTGCGTGATGACGCGTTCGGCCATGGCTTCAAGATCGTGCACCGTCCCATCCGGAGTCACGTACCGGTCCGTGTCCGTAATGATTGACTGGCCATAGCGCTTGGGGTTGCGCAGGTGGTCGATATAATCCGGGTGATAAAAACCCGATCCGTCATGCATATTGAGGAAATAGTCCGCCTCGTGCATGAGCTCCTTTATCTTCCTGACCACTTCGCTGTCCGGATCAAAGGCCTGGGTTTCGGCGAACTTCCTGTTCATGTCGCCGTTGGGCGCACGATCATTCACCAGAATCGAGTAGAAATTCGCACGGGGGACGACGATCAGATTTCCCTTCCTGAGCCCCATCTCCACGTAGAGATCCGCTGCGAGATAGCCTCCCGGTTCGTCGCCCTGAATCCCCCCCATGATCAGGAGCGTGGGCCCGGGTTCTTCGCCGTTTATGCGGTATACGTCCAGCCGGTGGTCTGTCCCCTGGAAGAACACCTCGTGGGTCTGGCTCCCGTGTACTGCCAGGGGAATCCACAGGAGTGATATTACTGCCACAATCGCTTTCGAGAGTTGCATCATGAGAAGCCCGCTTATTGTATCTCTTTCCTGTCCAGCGGCATTGAGAGCCTCATCCGCCCCTGGTCGTCAAAGATATAGAAGGTGAGGTTCTCCCAGTCGGACATTGCCTGCGGGACAGGTATATTCATAGGCTTGAAGTTGCGTATCGTGAAGGGAAGACCCCTCATTGTCTCGGTCGGGACGCCGTCCTTCATGGCTGAGGCTGGATGAGGGATTTCGGACCCCTGCTTCTTGAACACAACAAAGAGACGCCCCCTCGCAGCGCCTTCGCCAGGCGGCATGGAGTTCTCGATCCTGAAGTTCAATACGCTTTCGTTCAGGGCAAGGTCTTTTATCCCTGCGATCGGAGGGAGAGCTTCCGGCGCACGCCCTCCCGCCTGGGCCGAAGCCGGCACCGCAACGGGATCTTCCGCATCCGGAAGAGACTGGTAAATCGTGCTCATGCTGAGCTTCTTTTTCAGAGAAATGATCTCCTCTTCCTTGCGGGTAAGAAGAAGGTTCAGATCCTTCAGTTCTCCTGTTTGGACCTCAGCTATATGCCTCGATTCTCCGAGACGTTTTCTGGTATCTGCGAGCCACAGGGAGAGTATGACGAGAACGGCCACCAGAGCGACAAGGCCGGCGATGAAAACCTTCACCCAGAATGACCGTATGGTCATTACCGCTCTTTCTCCTGTCGGCCGCATGATAATGATCTGATATGGGTCACGAGTTTTCATCGAGCTTCTCCCACCTCTCCTGGACGACACGAAAACCCTGGGAAGTGCTGACGAGCATCAGCGTCTTTTCCCCGAAATCTCCGTAACTCTCAGAGGTAAACCGTTGTTTTGCGGTTATTGTCCAATACACTCCGCTGCGCCGGATCTGAACTTCATCGAGATCAACACTGACCGACCGGTAAGAGTCGAGATTTTTCTGCTTTGTGGCAAAATAGTTTTCTCGGTCCGGAAACGATTCGAGGTAGAGATCTTTCATTGAATCGAGGTCCTTCTGTTCCCAGTACCCGCGCCAAACGTCCAGGAACTCCAGCACGGCCGCGTTCTGCTGCTCCTTCATCTCCTCCGAAGCAGCCGCCCATGTCGGGGCCTTCTGCAGGGGCGTGAACTCCTCGGCAATGATCTTCGGGCCTTCGGAACCGTTTTCCAGATACACGTATTTGACTCCGGAACTCTGAAAATGATCGCCCGAGTAATCCATGAGGAAAAAGCAGAGCACATAGTTATTGGTCCCGACGATGCTCAGCCCATGCGTGAAGATGGAAATGAACTTGTAGCGGGAGAATGTCGTCTCTTTCTGAGCGATGTACTCGTCGAGCTGCTGGTTCTTGAGGGAATCATGAAACTTGGAGGAATAGCATGCCCGGTACGTGCCGATGTCCTTATCCTGCCAGGCATTGATCCATTTTCCGACAAATCCGCGATAGAGAGCCTCCATGGCGTCCAGGCTCTGCTCGTCTACGGTGACCATGCTTTCGAGGGTGATGATGGGGGTATGATAGGGGTAGAGGTAGGGATCGAGCGCCTGCAGATCACTGTTGTTCAGCGAGACGCACCCCTTGGTGTCCCGGGGCTCCAGCGGGATCGCCCTCCCATGTATCCAGATCCCGTTGCCGTTCTTGCCGAGCGCCCGATCTACGGAATTGGGATAGTTCAGTGTGTACGCCCTCCATCCATACATGTCGGGAAGACGATGCCCCTCAATGATCCTCTCGAAGAAGTATATGCCCTCGGGAGTACGCCGATCGCCCTGGATCTTTTTGTCTCCGGGATTCATGCCCGTCGAGCAGGGGATCGCCGTAACCTGCTTCCTGCCGTTATAGACATACAGGCGCTGGAGCGACTTGTCGACGCACACGGCGTATGTGCCGTCCCTGATCCCGATCAGAGAGACTGGAACCTCCTCGCTCCCAGAAACCACCTCAGCCCACAGGAACGACAAGAAAATGACGCCAGCAATGGTGTTTCTAAAAATCCGCAAATTCATGCACAATCAGAGATCTTCTCTCGATAAAATGGTACGCACCTCGTACCCCAGTGATTCGATGGTGCTTTTTCCCCCTTCCATTCTGTCCAGGACACCGATGACCATATCAATCCTCATTCCCTCACCTTCGGCATGCCGGATCGCGGTGACGGTACTGGAACCGGTGGTGATGACGTCCTCGACGATCACGGCCTTGTATCCCTTCTCTATCGGCCCTTCGACCAAATTTCTTGTGCCGTGCTCTTTTTTTTCTTTCCTCACGAGGAACGCCACGGTCTCCATGCCGTTCTGATACGCCACCATGCTTGCTGCCGTTGCTATGGGATCCGCGCCGATGGACATGCCGCCAATCGCCTGTATGCCCCTGTCCTTTATCATCTCGTAAATGATCGATCCGATCAGGAAGGCCGCCCTCGGTTGCAGCGTCACCTTTCTCAGGTCAACGTAGAGGTCCGATTCTTTTCCTGACGCGAGGATGAATTTGCCGAACCTGACCGCGTCGCGCCGGACGATTCCCAGAAGCTCCTCTCTCATGTTCATGGAAACACCCTTTCAAATATATGATCTACATACCGCAGGTGATGCGAGAGATCAAACAGGTTTTCAATGGAATCGGCCCCGAGCGTCCTCACGATGTCCTCATCGCCGAGCAGAAGGCTCTTGAAATCCCCCTTGTTCTCCCAGACCTTCAGTGCATTGCGCTGAACCCACTGGTAGGCGGTATCTCTGGCGATGCCTCTGTCCACCAGTGCGAGCAGAACTCCCTGTGAATGCCAGAGCCCTCTGGTGAGGTCGATGTTCCTCTGCATGTTCTCGGGATAGACCACGAGGCCGCCGATCACCCCGGCCAGCCGGGCAAGGGCGAAATCCAGCACGATCGTCGCATCGGGGGCGATCACACGCTCGACGCTCGAATGGCTGATGTCACGCTCATGCCACAACGCCACGTTTTCCAGTGAAGAAAGGCAATAACCTCGCAGGAGCCGGGCGAGGCCGGTGATGTTTTCGCTGAGTATGGGATTCTTCTTGTGCGGCATTGCGGACGAGCCCTTCTGCCCTTTCCCGAAGGGCTCCATGGCTTCGAGCACCTCGGTCTTCTGGAGGTGCCGTATTTCGGTGGCGATTTTCTCCAGGGTGGATCCGACGACGGCGATAGTGGAGAAGAACTGTGCATGCCGGTCCCGCTGGATGATCTGCGTGCTGATAGGCGCCGGCTTGAGCCCGAGCATTCTGCAGGCATATTCCTCGACTTCCGGCGGGATATTGGCGAATGTGCCCACCGCGCCCGATATCTTGCCGTAGGAGACCGTCTCGACGGCGTCTTCCATGCGCTTGAGGTTTCTCGCCATCTCGGCGTACCACAGGGCGAACTTCAGCCCGAAGCTGATCGGCTCCGCATGGATGCCGTGAGATCTCCCCATGGCCGGGGTGTGCTTGAACTCGAAGGCCCTTCTCTTCAGCACATCCATGAGATCCCTGATCCCCGTGATGATCAGCTCTCCGCTCTCCTTGAGCTGCAGGGCCAACGCGGTATCCAGAACGTCCGAAGAGGTCATCCCCATGTGGATGAACCTGGCGTCTTCCCCTACATATTCCGCAACACAGGATACGAAGGCGATGACATCGTGCCGCGTGACCGCCTCGATTTCCTCGATACGCTCCACCGTGAAACGGGCCTTTTTTCTGATGTTTTCAAGGCTTTTCTCTGGAATCCTGCCCAGGGAGGCCCACCCCTCGCATGCCGCGATCTCCACGTCCAGCCATTTCTGATATCGGTTCTCGTCAGACCAGATGCGCTGCATCGCCTCTCTGGAGTAGCGGCGGATCACCGGTTCTTCCCCCTTCGGTCGATCATGTAGTTGCTGCCTTCGAGGCCTTTTACGTATTTCTTTATTTCCGCTGCATCCTGGGACGCCTGCCCGAAATGCTTATACCTTTTCTTTTCGTTCAGCACCACCGCAATGGAAACGGTCATGGCGGGAAATTTTCTGATTTCTCCGTTCCTGCTCTTGGATATGATCCCTCCCTGTCCCAGATCTTCTTCGTTGTAGAAGTTGCGGATCACCATGTCGAATCGGGAGACGATCTCCTCGCAGATCCCCTTCACGTGCGCGATGGGGCAGACGAACAGGAAATCGTCCCCCCCCACATGCCCCACAAAGGTGTCCCCGTGTCCGATTTCCTTGACGGCGTTGGTGATGATCCGTGCCGTAGCAAGGAGCACCTCGTCACCGCTGGAGAACCCGTAGCGGTCGTTGTACGGCTTGAAATTGTCGAGGTCCGCCCAGGCGATCGCTATCTCCTTACCCTCATCGAACATCTGCTGAATGGAGCGCATGATCGACTCGTTTCCGGGCAGCCTGGTGAGAGGATTGGTGTCCATCGCCCGCATCGATCTTCTGGCGACGAACTCTATCCTGCGCTTGATCTGAAGCTCGGAGTCGCTCAGAACAATAAAGTCGTCCAGGGGTATGTCCAGCGCCGATGGGTTTTCGATATCTTTTTCGGTGTAGATGGCCACAACGGGCAGATGCCCGTATATGGTGTTGCTTCTGAATTCGTTGACGACCGCGCCGTCGTGCTCCTGCAGGTATGTGCGGTCGATGAGAATGATGTCCGGCGGATCCATATAGATGAGGGAAAGAACGTCTTCGTCGCTGTGGATCACCTGCACGGAATCGAACACCGAGGATATGATTGGAGAGAGATGCTCATCGAGGCTCTCCTTCACGATAATCACCGTCTTCATGCACCCTCCCCTTTAAAGTTTATAATTATCAACCTCTTCCAGATCGGTGAGAATCTTTCTCATAAGGACCGGCAGATCGATGCCGGTCATCCCGACAAGATCCCAGGCGAATTCCGATACGGGGGATACCCACCCGTCTCCCCCGCTGCCCACCCCGAATGCGCGCGCAAGACTGTCCGCGATGTGGACCACTGCGACACGGTCTTTCATCTTCCCGGCCTTGTCCGGATCGTGATGAAAGGTGATGGGAACGGTAATCCGCTCCGGCAGGCCCCATTCTTCGGAGAGCCACGCCCCGATCTCCGCATGGTCTACTCCGATTACTTTGAGCTCCGCCTCCCGGAAGGTGCATCCCGAATCTTCGACTGTCCTTACGATCTGATCGTAGTCTTCGCTCAGCGACACCCTGACCAGGACCTTCCCGATATCGTGGAGAAGAGCTGCGGTGGATACCTCTTCGGGCTCCTTCAAGCCGAGAGCCCTGCTGATGGTGCCCGAGATGATTGCGGAACCGAGCGAGTGCTCCCAGAGGCCCTCCATGGACTTTTCCATGACATCGAACACCGATGCGGAAAGCACGACGCCCTTGATCACGTCGAAGCCCAGAAGGATGATGGCGTGGCTGATGGAGGATATCCTTCCCGGGAATCCGTAGAACGGAGAGTTCACCAGCTTCAGCACCTTCGCGCTCAGAACCTGGTCGGAGGAAATGAGCTTGCCCACGTCCTTGGCGGTGACATCGGGGCTTTCCACCATGGTCGTCAGTTTCTTGACCACAGGGGGCAGTGTGGGAAGACTCTGGATGCGCTTCGTTATTGCCTTGATGTACTGGTCCTTACCCACCGGGCTCTCCCTTTCCCTCCTCCGCCTGTTCGTCGGACCGCTCCGAGGCCTCGGAGACAAGCGCCGCTTCGATCGCATCCCTGATCCGGTCCATGATGGGATCGCCCTGTACCCGCGCGAACCGGTCCCTCATTTCCCGGATCTTCTCATCCACGCTCTTCACCATCCCGCCCATATCCACCGGATTGCCTTTGAGCGTGAGAAAGGAGACATTCATCCGTTTGAGCCTGTCAATGAGTGTGACGGTGAGCTCGGTCCCTTCGGCGCACAGGGGCATTCCCTGCTCGTTGAGCACCGGTTTCGCCAGTACCATCCCCGGCAGCACCAGGTTGATCGGAACCTTCTGCATCGTCTTTCTCCGGCGTTTTCACCGAATTCTCGCCCCCACCGACGGCTCCCTGTCGAAGGTAAGGAGGCTCAGCTTCCCGTCCGGGGTGTCCGTCGCCAGGAGCATGCCCTCGCTCTGGATACCCATGAGCTTTGCCGGCTTCAGGTTCGTCACTACGGCGATATATTTGCCCACGAGCTCCTGAGGCGAGTAGTGTTTTGCTATGCCTGCTGCTATCTGTATCGTCTTCCCGACATCTATCTTGAGAACGACGAGCTTTTCGGATTTTTCCACAGCGCTTGCCTCAAGAATCTTCCCGACTTTCAGCATACACTTCGCAAAATCCGAGATATCGATGAGATTTGTCTCTTCCTGTTCTTTTTCTTTTCCCTTGCCCTGGGCTGCAGCCGGTTGTTCCGGCTTTTTCAGCCTTTCCGCCCGGGGGAAGAGCGCTTCGGGGATGCCGATCGCGACCCCGCCTTTCAATTTCCCGAACTCGGTGAGATTTTTGGCTGTGTACTGTCCACTCATCCCGAGAACACCCAGGATCCTGCCGGAGGTGTCGGGCATGACGGGATAGATCATCTCCGCCACGAACCGGATCCCTTCCATGATGTGGTACATGACCACCGAAAGCCGGTCCGGATCTGACTTCGCAAGCGCCCACGGAGCGGTTTTGTCGATGTATCTGTTCAGCGACGAGATCAGGGTCCACACCGAGGCCATGGCGCTGTGGAGCTCGAGGTTTTCCATCCGCGCCTCGTACTCTCGAGCGACCTTCAGAGACAGCCCCCGAAGCTCGTTCTCTTCGTCCGTAAGCGGACCTGCCGGCTCTGCAAGAACGCCGCCGAAATACTTGGAGACCATTCTGGTACTTCTGCTCACGAGGTTCCCGAGGTCATTGGCCAGATCGGCATTGTACCGTTCGATCAGGGCTTCCTCGGAAAAATTGGAGTCCAGCCCGAAGACCATCTCCCGCACCAGGAAGTAACGGAAGGCGTCTATGCCGTACTTTTCCTTGAGGTCGAGCGGATCGATCACGTTGCCCAGGCTCTTTGACATCTTGGCCTCATCCACATTCCAGAAGCCGTGCACATTGAGATGCCGGTATGGCTCAAGCCCGACGGACTTGAGCATGGTAGGCCAGTAGACCGCATGGGGCTTGAGGATATCCTTTCCCACGAGATGCTGAGCCGAGCTCCAGAACCCGTTGAAATCGTCACCGTTCGGATATCCTATCCCCGTGAGGTAGTTGATGAGGGCGTCGAACCACACGTAGCACACGTAATCCCTGTCGAAGGGAAGCTCGATGCCCCAGGAGAGCCGCGATTTGGGCCTGGAGATGCACAGATCGTCCAGAGGCTCGCGGAGCATGCCCAGGACCTCGTTCTTGTACCTTTCGGGCCTGATGAAATCGGGATTCTTTGTGATATGGTCAATAAGCCAGGTCCTGTATTTCTCCATCCGGAAGAAGTAGTTCTGCTCCTGACGGTACACGAGCTCCTTGTCATGAATGGGACATTTACCGTCAACCATCTCGGTCTCTGTGAAGAAACGCTCGCAGCCGACGCAGTAGTGCCCGCCGTACTCGCCGAAATAGATGTCGCCCTTGTCGTATACATCCTGGAGAATGGCCTGAACGGTTTTCACATGATCTGGCTCGGTGGTGCGGATGAAACGGTCGTTGTTCACCGAGAGCTCGGGCCAGAGGTCCCTGAACCGGGCGCTGTTCTCGTCGGCCAGATCTTTGGGGGTGGTGCCCAGGTTTCTGGCGGTCTCAGAAATTTTGTCACCGTGCTCGTCCGTACCCGTGAGAAAGAACACCTTTTCACCGAGCAGCCGGTGATACCGGGCCAGAACATCGGCGATCACCGTGGTGTATACATGTCCCAGGTGCGGCTTGGCGTTCACATAGTAGATCGGGGTGGTGATATAGAAATACCCTTTCATTCGGGCTTGCTCCTTTTCTTGCGCGAATTTCTGCTCCTGGAGGACCTCCGCCTTTTGCTCCTGGGTCTGTTGCGCTCGGAATCCACGCCGGCAGACTCCTCCTGATGCTGCTCCTTCTGTCTGTTGGCATCCGCCGCCTTCTGCTCGCACAGCCGGCGATATTCCTCCTCGGTCAGTATATCAGAAACCGTACTCTTGATAAATCGGCGATCGGAAAGCTTGGCTACAAAGGTCTGGTTGATGATATTGATGCTGACGACGATCGCCTCTCCCTGCTCGAGGAAAACCTTCTTCCCGGGCTTGGGAAGATTGTCGATAAGGTTTGCATACGATTCCTTCTCATAGGCGAGACAGCATTTGAGCTTCCCGCAGAGCCCGGAGATCTTGGAAGGGTTCAAGGTCATGTTCTGGTTCTTGGCCATCTTGACCGAAATCCGCTGGAAGCTCGTGAGATACACCGAGCAGCAGACCTCTCTGCCGCAGCTCCCTATACCCCCCAGCATGGCCGATTCCTGACGGCTTCCGATCTGGCGCAGCTCGATCCTGGTCCGGTATCGCTCCACCAGATCCTTGAGCAGCTCCCTGAAATCCACCCTTCCTTCCGCCACGAAATAGAACGTGGTCTTGCTGCCGTCGAACATCTGCTCCACCCGGGTGAGCTTCATGGGCAGGTTCCGTGCGATGATGCGCTGGTGGCAGAACTGGAAGCACTCCTCTTCCTTGGCCCGGATGCTGGCGAGCTTGTCGAGATCTTCCCTGGTGAGCTTTCTCACCACCGGCTTGATCTCGTCCAATCCCGACGCCTCCTCCGGAGAAGGAAACCCGACCACCTTCGCCACCGACAGCCCGGCCTCCGTATTCACGAGGACAAGATCGCCCCAGCCTATTCCCATTTCCCCGGCATCGAAAATATACGACACGGGAAGAGCCAGGAACCTCACGCACACCAGATTTTTCGATTTTATATTATTTTCATCGCCTTGCGTGCTTTCCGCATTCTGTATGTCGTTTATGTTTTCCATCGCTACCATGTTAGCAATCTTACACAATAATTATCAAGGACATCTTTTCGCTCCATTGATTATTGCCTTGTTTTGTGGAATAAGAAGTGAAATACCTCGCACGAGAGACAGCGGGAGGGGAAATGACTCTGTTGGAGTTTTTCGTAAAGGGCGGGCCTCTCATGTGGCCTCTTCTGGCGTGCTCGATCATCGCACTGGCCATCATTATCGAGAGGTCGTTCGCCCTGCGCCAGAGCAAGATCATCCCCAGATCCCTCATGGAGGAGGTTGAGCGCCTGACCCGCATGGGCAGGCTCGATGATATCGAAAAGCTCCTCAGGCGGAGCTCTTCCCCCATCTGCCCGGTGATTATGGTGGCCATCAAGAATGCGGGAATGCGCAGGGAGATCATCAAAGACTACATGGAGGAGGCCGGGGCCAAGGAAGCATACACAATAAACCGGTACATCGATGTCCTGGGCATCATCGCGACCATATCTCCGCTCCTGGGACTCCTGGGCACGGTTTCGGGCATGATCACCTCGTTCCATGCCGTAGGCGGCGAGGCAATGGCGGGCCGGATGCTGGCGGCCGGCATATCAGAGGCGCTCATCACCACGGCTACGGGACTGTCCATCGGCATTCCGGTCTACATCTTCTACCGGTTCTTCATCGCCAGGAGCGACTATCTCCTCCTGGAGATGGAGAAGACCGCGGCTCGGGTTCTGGAATATCTCAAGGGCGACAGGGATGAAGTTCAGGCGCGCCAGAGATAAGAACATCTCGGCCATCGATATAACACCCCTGGTCGACGTGGTGTTTCTCCTGCTGATCTTCTTCATGCTCTCCCTCGGTTCTCCCCTGAAGCTCAGCGAGGTGAACATCCCCGAATCGAAGAGCGGAGATTCGCCCGTAAAGGAGGCGATCACGGTCGCCGTTTCCGCATCGGGGCTTTTCATCGACGGCCGCGTCTCTCCGGAAAGCATGCTCGCGCTCCTTCCGACCGACAAGGACATCATCATCCTTGCAGACAAGGGCATACCCTACTTCCAGGTGATCACCGTGCTCGACGCATTGAGATCTTCCGGGCACGAGCGCATCTCGCTTGCCACCAAACCTCTGAAGGACTGACGCCCGCGGCTCTCAGGTCGACGTCTCTGAAAATAAGCGAAATCATCCATGCCGCTGCCATACGGCCATGATCGGCACGTTCGAAGAAGCGATCGGAGCCGGGGCATCGAAAACGCCCGGGCGACCCCGTGTACAGACGCCCGGCACCCGTTTGTAATGATTTGACTTATCAGCGCCCCAGAGCTATTATTACTTCATATGAAACGGATCCTTCTGGTTGAAGACGACAAGAACATTCAGAGGCTTCTCCAGCAAGAGCTCCATGATGACGGATATTTCATCCTTGCCGTTTCCAACGGAAAAGAAGCCTTGCCGTACATCAATGGTGAGAACGGCAACAAGCCGGATCTCATCATTCTCGATCTGCGGATGCCGCAGATGAACGGGTTTGAAACAATGGGGCATATCATCAAATCCCGGCGGGATACGCCGGTCATCATCCACACGGCGTACTCCAGCTACCGCAATGATGTGATGGCACTTGCAGCCGACGCCTATGTGGAAAAATCTCATGACCTGACCAAACTCAAGAGCACGATCAGGGATCTTCTGGGAGAATAATGCACAGGCCGAGAGAAATTGACGTCATCGTCCTTGCAGGAGGCAAAGGGGAGCGTCTCTATCCGCTGACAAAGGACCGGGCGAAGCCCGCCGTCCCCTTCGGAGGCATGTATCGCATCATCGACTTCACCCTGTCGAACTGCGTGAACTCCGGCTTGAGGCAGATCTACGTGCTGTCCCAGTACAAGTCGCACTCGCTGAACCGGCACATCCAGAGAGGATGGCTGCCGTTCTTCTCCTACCCGATGGGGGAGTTCATCTACAACATCCCCGCCCAGCAGCGTATCGGAAGCAGCTGGTACGAAGGCACCGCGGATGCGGTTTTCCAGAACATCTACACCCTCCAGCAGGACCGCCCGAAGTATACGCTCATCCTCTCCGGAGACCATATCTACCAGATGAACTATAACGAGATGCTCCGTCACCACATCGACAACCGGGCGGACATCACCATCGGCGTCGTTCCCATGCCCGTGGACACGGCATCCGAATTCGGCATCGTGGTGGCGAATCAGAACATGTCTGTCACAGGGTTTCAGGAAAAGCCCAAATCGAACCCCCGAACCATGCCGGACGACCCCGGCAAGGTGCTCGTGTCAATGGGCATCTACGCGTTCAACACCGATGTGCTCATCAAACAGCTCATCGAAGACGCCAAGCAAAAAGACAGCTCCCACGACTTCGGCAAGGACATCATCCCGAAGATGGTTCAAAACGGCGATACGGTCATCGCATACCCGTTCACCGGAGTGGCGGGACACTCGTACTGGCGTGACATCGGCACCTTGGACGCCTATTACGAAGCGCATATGGATCTGGTCTCCGTCACGCCGAAGTGCAACCTCTATGATCCCCACTGGCCGATCCACACCGTATACAGTCCCTTCCCCCCGGCAAAGATGGTATTCTCCGGCGGAGAAGACGGCAAGCGGGTCGGCACGCTGCTCGATTCCATCATCTGCAACGGCGCCATCATTTCCGGAGGCAGGGTCACCCGCTCCATCATCTCCCCGAACGTCCGCGTCAACAGCTACGCCGAGGTCGAGAACTCCGTTCTCATGGAGGGGGTCGTCGTGGGGAGGAACTGCAGGATCAGGAACACCATTATCGACAAGTATGTAAACGTCCCTCCAAACACCGTCATCGGCCACGACATCGAGAAGGACCGGAAATGGTTCGATATCTCTCCCGGCGGCATTGTCGTTATTGCCAAATTCACCGCTTTCGAATAGTCTGCTCCTCCATGAACCGCCTTGCTCTGGTAAGCCTCGGATGCCCGAAGAATCTCGTCGACTCGGAGTACATCCTCGAACAGCTCCTTGCGGCCGGGTACACGATCGAGCCCGACCCAAAGGACGCCAGGACCGTCGTGGTGAACACTTGCGCATTCCTCACCGAATCCGTCGAGGAGTCCATCCGGACGATGCTCATCTATCTCGATCAGGGGAAAGAGGTGATCTGCACGGGGTGCCTGGTGAGCCGCTACGGAGAAGAGCTCCTTCGCGAACTCCCGGAAGTCAGGCTCTTTTCCGGCCCCGGCACCTACGGCCTGATCGCCCGCGCCCTCAAGTCGGGACCCCGGTACCTTCCGCCGCGTTTTTCGGGGGTGGTCAGGCGGTCGCGCGCCACCACGGGATCAACCGCCTACGTCAAAGTGAGCGAAGGATGCTCGAATGCCTGCGGCTACTGCCTCATTCCGTCCATCAGAGGCCCTCTGCTCAGCAAGCCGCCGCAGGATGTCGTGGAGGAATGCAGAGACCTGGCGGCCGCAGGCGTCAGAGAGATCATCCTCGTGGCCCAGGACTTGGGCGGATACGGCACCGACATACCGGGCCATCCCACCCTTCGAGGGCTTGTCGAAGAGATATCGCGCATCGAGGATATCTTATGGATCAGGCTCATGTACATGCACCCGGCTTCACTCGACGAACAGCTCGTCGCGGCCATGCGGGACAATCCCAAAGTGGTCCCCTATATCGATCTTCCCATCCAGCATGTTTCCGAGACCGTGCTCAGGGCCATGGGACGCAAAGGCGGGTCGGACGCTGTCAGAAAGGCTCTGAACATGCTCAAGGAGGTCTATGCCGATATCTGGATCCGGTCCACCGTCATGGTGGGCCATCCCGGCGAGGACGAGAAGACCTTTGCCGAGCTCGAAGATTTCATCCGGCAGGGATACATCGACCATCTCGGCGTGTTCACTTACTCTCCGGAGGAGGGGACCCGAAGCGCCGCCATGCCGGACGCCCCTTCCGCAGAGGCAGGAGAATGGAGGAGGGAGAGGATCATGGAGATCCAGCAGGATATTTCCCGCCGGAGGCTCGCAGGATTCGTCGGAAAGACGATCCCGGTGCTCGTGGAGGGATACCACCCGGAAACCGAGCTCCTGCTGGCGGGCAGGGCATCGTTTCAGGCCCCCGATGTGGACGGTATGGTGATCATCACGGAAGGCTCTCCTCGCTTCGGAGCGTTTTCCGATGTTGAGATAACCGATACAATGGAGTACGATCTTGTCGGGAGAATCGCATGAATACAGAGCAGATTATCGAGCTTGGCAGAGAGGCGGTAAGAACCGAGATCGAGGGGCTTGAAGGGGTGGTGAGTCAGCTGGACGAATCTTTCGCCCGGGCGGTGAGGATCGTGGCCGAGCTCAAGGGCAAAGTGATCCTCACCGGGGTTGGAAAATCAGGAATCATTGCGCGCAAAATCGCTTCCACCATGGTGAGCATCGGAACCCCCGCGGTGTTCATGCACCCGGTGGACGGACTCCATGGAGACCTGGGAACCATCATGCCCCAGGATGCAGCGGTCGTGCTTTCAAACAGCGGGAACACCCACGAGATCATCGACCTGCTCGCCCCGCTCAAGAGCCTCGGCATACCCATCATAGCGATAACGGGCAACACCGAATCCCCTCTGGCCAGGCAGGCCGATGTCACCCTCTCGTGCACGGTATCCCGCGAGGCATGCAACCTCGGCCTCGCCCCTACCGCGTCAACCACGGCCCAGCTCGCCGTCGGCGACGCCCTGGCGGTGGTCCTCTCGCACATCAAGGGCTTCGACCGCGACGCATTCAAGTTGATCCATCCCGCAGGAGAGCTCGGCAAGCAGCTCATGTTCAGGATTTCCCAGATCATGATCACCGGAGACAGGATACCGATTATTCAGCCGGAAGCGCTGCTTGACGAGGTAATCGTCGAGATGACGAACAAATCGCTGGGGTTCACCCTGGTGGGCGATACCGATCGCGTCGAAGGAATCATCACCGACGGCGATTTGCGAAGGGTCCTGCTGAAGCGTATGGACAACCTCAAGGAACTGACGGCGCGGGACATCATGAGTCCGAAGCCCAAGACCATCACCGGCGATATGCTCGCTCTCGACGCCCTGGACATGATGGAAAAAAACCAGATCACCTCGCTTGTCGTGTCCGACGGCGCCCAGGGTTTTCTGGGCGTCGTTCACCTCCACGATCTGCTCGGTCGCGGTAAGCTCGGTCTGCGAGGCGTCTGATTCTTTCCCCGGTCCGGCGGCCGCTTGCTCCGTCAACGGCATGCGCACAGGAGTCTGTATGGATGGACCCGCCCTTCATGTCATCGACTCGCAGCCATTGAGACTTCTTGTGTCAGTACCCTGCTTCGGCGAGACTCAGAGTTCGCCTGCTCCGGTTCTCTGCTTCCTGCACGGCTCCGCAGAGGCGGCTCCCCTCGAAATCCGCACGGCGCTCACACGGCACGGGCCGCTCAACAGAAACACCCTGCCCACTGCAGGGGGCTGCTTCATAATCATCGCCCCCCAGCTTCCTTCTCCGGGAGGTGATGTTTGGGGTCGCTATGCGCGTGATGTCCGCAGCATCGTCCGACAGATGCAAACAGAGCTCAACGGAGACCCATGCCGCACATACCTGACCGGATTCAGCTTCGGCGGCAACGGGGTCTTCGATCTCGCCCTGCTTCTTCCCGATCTCTGGGCGGCCCTCTGGCCTGTGGATCCCACGAGGGTCCCGTCTCGAGACCCCGGACTCCCCGTCTGGCTTTCTTTCGGCGAGATAGCCCGCGGGCTCAAAGACGAGTTCATCGGGACACTCGGCTTGGAGGAATGGAGGGATGGATATGTCGGGGAGAGTCTCTTCCTGGATCAGGGGGCGGATCACACAGGCTCTGCGGCACTGGCATATCGCGATGAGCGGATCTACTCATGGCTTCTCTCGAAGCGGCGCTCAGCCGGCGAATAACCGTTGTCGTCTTTTCTCGCCTCCCCCCCCCCCATTGAAAAACCGGGAGGAACCGGTCGGACACTTCCTGCCCGCCGGATGGAGCAGCTATTATCGGGCGATTGCGAAAAAATGCAAAAAACTCACGTATCATGTTGATACCAATCAAATTTTTCACTATAACAGAATCGTACCGACACCGGTTCGCCGGGATGGAGATCATACCCTCGGCAGAGAAAACGCAGTGCAGCGCTTTCTCATGAACCAGCAACCACTGAATTGATAACATAGCTTCTTAATAAGAATACGAAAAAGGCAGAGGGATACCATGGAAGACGCATCCATCATGATGTCCGGAAGAGCATGCAGGCATCCCGATGTCCGTCTCAGAGCTATCCGGAACATCCAGCACATACACTCAATTCAGGAGGTACAGGGTGCCCATAGACATCGATCCTGCGAACGTGCCGGTTTTACTGTTGTACAACGTCGACCCCGCCTGGTCTGAACAAGAAAAAGCCGAGGTAACGGCGGTATCGGCGCAACTCGGGCGTGCGATACAGGATGTCGGACACCCCACGAATTTCATTGAAGTAAATTGCGACGATATTTCCGGTTATCTGAAATCCTTCCATCCTTCGGAATATGTGGTTTTCAACTGGTGTGAAGGCCTTCCCGGAGTGCCCTACAGCGAATGGATGGCTGCGCGGGCACTGGAAAGGCTCGGGTTCGCGTTCACCGGCGCAAGCGCCTCCACCCTCGCACTGTCCCAGGACAAGTTCCGCGTCAAGAAGATTCTGGACAGCTCGGGCGTCCCCACTCCCGAGTGGCTCGTCTGCACCGGCTCCTGGACGGACGGATGGAGCCGATATCCGGCTATCGTCAAGCCGGTCAACGAGCACTGCAGCGAGGGGATCACCCGGGATTCCGTGGTCATGAGCGCCGACGAGCTGGCGCAGAGGATCACCTACATAATCGACACCTATCGTCAGCCGGCCATCGTGGAAGACTTTATCGACGGCCGCGAATTCCATGTGTCTCTCTGGGGAAACGGCCGGCTCGAAATGCTCCCTCCCGTGGAAATGGACTTTTCCCTTTTCCAGGATATCCACGACCGCCTTTGCACGTATGATTCGAAATTCGTTCCGGGATCGGTCCATTATGAAAAGATCCAGACTCTTCTGCCCGCCCCGCTCAGCCGAAGCGACCTTCTCTGTCTCGGGCAGGTATGCAAGGCGGCATACCGGGCCGTCGGATGCAGAGATTATGCTCGCATCGACGTGCGGTACCGAGACGGGGTCTTTTATATCCTGGATGTGAACCCCAACGCGGACATCAGTGCGGACGCGAGCATGGCCTGCGCAGCGGAACTGGCCGGCTTTTCGTACGGGGAGATGGGGAGCCGCCTCATCAGGCTCGCAGCCAGAAGGCATCCTGTATGGGGCAGGAACCATGGGGAATGTCATGCGGGCGTACCCGGCCGCCAGCACACGGCCTGAGACCGTGGAGGCCGCGGGGGTCCGCCGCTTGCCGTGGGCAATGGAACATTGTTTTCCCATACATCTTTATTCGCATATCACAAGGCCTTATATGTACTGTAGGGAGGTTCCTTCAATGGAAAGAGCATGGCAGGACGTACTCGATAAATTTCACTACGGAATTTACCTTATCACCATCGCAGCGGACGGCGGGTATAACGGCATGATCGCCTCATGGGTCACCCAATGCTCTCATGAGCCGCCGCTGGTGGCCGTTGCCATCCGCGGCAACCGCCTGTCCCGTTCCCAGATCATGAACACCGGCAAATTCACGATCAATGTCCTGCCCCGTGATGCGCTGGACTCCATTCGGAAATTCAAGATCCCGGACTGGAAGAAGAAATTCGAAACCGTTGATTACCGCCTCTCTCCCAATGGCGGCCCGGTGCTCAGCACATCATTGGGGTATCTGGACTGTGTGGTGGAACGCACCCTGGAGACGGGAGATCATACCCTGTTCATCGCCCGGGTCAGGTCTGGAGAGTCGAACAGGGAGGGCGCGCCGCTGACCACCGTGGAGTACGGCGGCGTGTACCGGGGGGAAAAATAGAGGGACGGCACTTTCCCGGTCCTTCGGACGGCCGGCGTCGAACGAGCGCACTTCCGCTCCGATCTTTGCATGTCGATCTGAAAAAAGAACGGGGAGGCTTGCGGCCTCCCCGTTCTTCGCTGCAAAAGATGTGACGCCTAGACCGCGAACGCCTCGTCCGGAATTCTGACCGCGCTGATCTCGTCTTTTACGAGAACCTCGCACTTGGCGGGAACGAGGGATGTTGTGCGGTTGATGTAGAATTTCGCACCCTCGATCTTCCCGGTGTAGAACGCCTTGTCCTGCTCGCTGGCGCCGGCTGCGAGCTTCTCGGAGGCCACATTGGCCATCCAGATGTGGAACCAGCCGCACAGTGCTTCCGACAGGCAGTTCAGGTAGTCGTATGCACCGATGAGCGGGACGAAGGGGTTGGAGCGGATCATCGAGCTGAAGGTCATGGCCGTCTCGGCGCATTTGTTCAGGGCCTTCTCCACGATGGCCGCCTCTTCCTTGAGGTTCTCGTTGTTCTTCGCCTTGGCGATCTCGGCCTGGGTCTCGCCCAGGAGGTTCATGAAGTAGAGGCCTTTCTTCATGCCGAGCTTCCTGCCGAGGAGGTCCAGGGCCTGGATGCCATTGGTGCCTTCGTAGATCGTGTTGATCTTGTTGTCCCTGGCCATCTGCTCAACCGGATATTCTCTGCAGAAGCCGTATCCGCCGTAGGTCTGTATGGCGAGCTTGGCCACATCGTCGCCCACGTCGGTGCAGTAGGACTTCACCATGGGAGTGAGCACCTCGATGATGCCCTGCCACTTGTCCTTCTCCGCGTCGTCGCCTGCCGCGAACCTTCTGTCCATGGCATAGTAGCAGTAGAATGCGAGAGCCCGGATAGCCTCGGTCAAGGACTTCATTTTGAGCAGCATCCTTCTGACATCCGGGTGCTGAATGATGGGCACCTGGGGTGCGTTGGGATCTTTCATGTTCATGATGTTGGCGCCCTGCAAACGCTCCTTTGCGTAGGAGAGTGCATGGAGGTAGGCGGCCGTGGAGATTGCCACGCCCATCATGCCCACGCCCTGGCGCTCTTCGTTCATCATGTGGAACATGATCTTCATGCCTTCGCGCTCCTCGCCCATGAGGTAGCCGATGCACTTGCCGTTCTCGCCGAAGTTGAGCGTGCAGGTGGCGTTGCCGTGGATGCCCATCTTGCTCTCGATGTTCCCGGTGCTCACGTCGTTGGGCTCGCCCAGAGAGCCGTCTGCGTTGATCCTGATCTTGGGAACTACGAAAATGGAAATTCCCTTGGTTCCAGGGGGATCTCCCTCGATCCTTGCGAGGACCGGATGGATGATGTTCTCGGTCAGGTCATGGTCGCCTGCGGAGATGAAGCACTTGGTGCCGGTGATCGAGAAGGAGCCGTCGGGGTTTCTCTTCGCCGTGGTCTTCAGCGCGCCCACATCGGAGCCGGCGCCGGGCTCGGTGAGGCACATGGTGCCCGCCCAGGTTCCGTTGAACATCTTCTCAAGGATGATGTCCCTCAAGGGGTGCTGGAAAAAGTCATAGACAAGCCGGGCAGCGCCGTGGGTAAGACCGGGATACATAAGGAACGCCTGGTTGCCCGAGAGGAACATGTTCGCAGCGGCCGCGCTCACGATGAACGGCAGGCCCTGCCCTCCGACATCGTACGGATCGGAAGTCCCCAACCAGCCGCCTTCTGCATAAAGCTGCCAGAGCCTCTTGTATGACTCAGGCGCATACACCTTTCCGTTTTCGAACCTTGCCTCGACCGGTTTCCGATTTACCTCGTCGGGATACGTCGGAGCGATCTCGTTTTCGGTGAGCTTCTCTGCCTCGGTGAGAACCATGTTGATCATGTCGGCATCATGATCCTGATAGGGAGGCTTCCCGAGAAGATCGCCAATCTTGAACACTTCATGAATCAAGAATTTGGTATCCCTCATGTCTACCCATTGACTTGCCATAATACCCTCCTTACTTAATGGTCTTTACATTCTGTCCTGAATGAGCATTCATTCTTATAAACCCAAACGCGACACCTGTCAACAAAACTTCGTGAATCCTGCCAGCCTTACACGCTGCGGTCCGATATCACACCGCTTTTTCCGTCATTGTGCAAAGAATGCGTTTGTGACATTATTCACTGCAGGTGTGTGAAATTTAGGTGATAAGGAGGTTTGCGCATGGCTATTGAAGAAGGAAGACTGACCGCACCAGACGGACTTTCCCTGTACTGGAAGGCCTGGCTTCCCGAGGGGAGGCCGAAGGCCGTTCTCCATGTCATACACGGCTACGCCGAACACATCGACCGGTACGGAAACGTGGTGGATGCGCTTCTCCCCGCCGGCTATGCCGTCGTGGGCGCCGACCATCGGGGACACGGCAGGAGCGGGGGGCGGCGCGCATACGTGAACAGCTTCCAGGAGCTCATCAACGACCAGCGTCAGCTCAGAGACGACGTCATCCGGAGGAAATTTTCGGAGGCGCCCTACTTCGTCCTCGGCCACTCCATGGGAAGCCTCGTTGCGCTCAACTTCGCGGAGCAGACCCAGGACGGGCTCAAAGGGCTCGTGCTCTCCGGGACCGGGTCCAGGCCGGGGCCCGATATCCCCAGGGCCATAATTATTCTCACCAAGATCATGTCGAGAATACTGCCGAAGATTCACGTGAAATCCCCTCTGCCGCCCGAGTTCATCTCCCGCGATCCGGATGTCGTGAAGGCCTATATCGACGATCCTCTCGTCTTCAACGTGATCACCCCCCGCCTGGCGGAGCAGATGAACACCTACACCCTCATCGGAGCGGCGAACGCGGGCGTGATCAGGGTCCCCGTGCTCATCCAGTACGGTGCGCTCGATACCGCGTTTTTAGGGCAGAGGGACCTTTTCGACGCTCTCGGCGCGGACGACAAGACCTTCAGGTGCTACGAGGGGTGCAGGCACGAGGTGTACAACGAACTCCCGGCCGACCGCGCCACAGTGCTCTCCCACCTCCGCTCCTGGCTGGACGACCATGTTTGATCCGGGGCCGGACCTCGTGTCCGGCCCCGTTTTCCCTGCGAATGCCGTGCTCAGTACCGGTAGTGTTCCGGTTTGAAGGGCCCTTCCGCGCTCACGCCGATATACGCCGCCTGCTCAGCGGTAAGCTTTGAAAGCCTGGCCCCGAGCTTGCCCAGATGGAGGCGGGCCACCTCCTCGTCGAGGATCTTGGGCAGCGTCCTGACGCTGATCTCCCGGGGGTTCCGCCAGAGATCGATCTGCGCCAGTACCTGGTTGGTGAACGAGTTCGACATCACGAACGATGGATGCCCGGTGGCGCACCCCAGGTTCACCAGCCGGCCTTCGGCGAGCAGGAAGATCGAGTGCCCGTCCGGGAAGGTGTATTTATCCACCTGGGGTTTGATGTTCGTTTTCTTGATACCGGGATAGCCCTCGAGCTTGTCCACTTCGATCTCATCGTCGAAGTGGCCGATGTTGCAGACAATCGCCTGATCCAGCATCTTCTCCATGTGCTCGATGCGGATCACCCGGCAGTTGCCGGTGGCGGTGACAAAGATGTTGGCCTCGCTCAGGGCGTCTTCCACCGTGACCACCTGGTACCCCTCCATGGCCGCCTGCAGGGCGCAGATAGGGTCGATCTCGGTGACCAGCACGCGGGCGCCGAACCCTCTCATGGACTGGGCGCATCCCTTGCCTACGTCTCCGTACCCGCACACGCAGACCACCTTGCCGGCCACCATCACGTCGGTGGCACGCTTGATGCCGTCCGCCAGGGATTCCCGGCAGCCGTAGAGGTTGTCGAACTTGCTCTTGGTGACCGAATCGTTGACGTTCATGGCCGGGAAGAGCAGCGTCCTGTTCTCCAGCATCTGGTAGAGCCGGTGAACCCCGGTGGTGGTCTCCTCGGAGACACCCTTTATGGAGCCCACCACCCTGTGCCAGAAGGAGGGGTCTTCATCATACTTTCGCTTGAGGATGCGGTTGATGATGGCAAGGTCCTTGTTGTTCACGGACGCATCCATCAGCGCGGGATTCTCTTCGGCCTGAAAGCCCTTGTGGACCATGAGCGTTGCATCACCGCCGTCGTCCACGATGAGGTGCGGCCCCTGCCCGTTTCCGAAGTCCAGGGCGGCCATGGTGCAGGCCCAGTACTCCTCCAGTGATTCACCCTTCCACGCGAAGACCGGAGTCCCTGTCGCGGCAATGGCCGCAGCAGCATGGTCCTGGGTGGAGAAGATGTTGCACGAGGCCCATCTCACCTCGGCTCCGAGCATTTTCAGGGTCTCGATGAGAACCGCCGTCTGGATGGTCATGTGCAGAGACCCGGTGATCCGTGCACCGGCCAGAGGCTTCTCGTTCGCATACTTCTCCCTGACGGCCATGAGACCCGGCATCTCTTGCTCGGAGATTTCGATCTCCTTTCTGCCGAAATCCTTCAAGGCCATGTCGGCCACCTTGTATCCGAGACCGGTATAGTCCGGGATCCCGGAACCCAACTCTGCAGCCTTTTCAGCCATTACACACCTGCCTTTTCCTTGAGCAGGCCGGTCATGTCGGTGTTTTCCCAGGTGAATTCCGGCTCTGTTCTGCCGAAATGTCCATACGCCGCAGTCTTCCTGAAAATAGGCCGCAGGAGATCGAGCTTCTTGATGATCCCCTTCGGCTTCAAGGGGAAGACTTCCCTTACGACGCGCGACAATTTGTCGTCATCGATTGTGCCGGTGCCTTGGGTGTTGATCATCACCGATACCGGATCGGCCACGCCGATCGCATAGGCGAGCTGAACCGTGCACCGCTTCGCAAGGCCTGCCGCCACGACGTTCTTCGCCACATAGCGCGCCATATAGGCGGCTGAGCGGTCCACCTTCGAAGGATCCTTGCCCGAGAAGGCGCCCCCGCCGTGGCTTGCAAAGCCGCCGTAGGTGTCCACGATGATCTTTCGGCCGGTGAGCCCGCAGTCTGCGTGGGGACCGCCCAGAACGAATCTGCCGGTCGCGTTGATGTAGTACTTGGTCTTCTCGTCGAGCATGTCAGCCGGGATCTGTTTTTTGATGACCTCTTCCATGATGCCTTCCCGGATGGTGGCATTGTCCACGTCCTCGTCGTGCTGGGCCGCGATGACCACTGCATCCACCCGAGTCGGGATGCCCTTTTCGTACTGTACCGTCACCTGCGACTTGCCGTCCGGCCTCAAAAACTCGAGGATGCCCGCCCTTCGCACATCCGCAAGGCCTTTGGTGAGCTTCTGTGCATAGTAGATGGGCGCGGGCATCAGGACATCGGTCTCATCGCACGCGAAACCGAACATCATGCCCTGGTCTCCGGCTCCCTGCTCGTGCCCGTCGCTCTCCTCAACGCCCATATTGATGTCTGGAGACTGCCGATCGAGCGAAACCATGACCCCGCAGGTGTTCCAGCTGAACCCCATGATGCCCTCGGTGTATCCGATTTCCTTGATGGTCTGGCGGACCAGCCTCTGGACGTCGAAGGTATGGGCCGTCGTTATCTCGCCGGCTACGATAACGAGGCCGGTTGTGACCATGGTCTCGCAGGCGACATGGGCATGGATGTCATTCGCTATGATTTCATCGAGAATCGCGTCGGAGATATTGTCCGCCACCTTGTCCGGATGCCCTTCTGTCACGGATTCCGATGAAAACAAAAAGTTCCTGTTTGCCATGAATTTGCTCCTCCTGATTGTCGTTTTTCAGTTCACGTGAGGTGATACTCCGGATATTTCATGCCTTAACACATTTCCGGCAGCCTTATCCAGCGGCACACTCGTACCGGGCGCGGCCGCAGCCCGGACCGCCGGAAGAAAGCCCTTGACGCTCATGCACGGATCGGATCCGGACATCACGTACGGGCCTTCTTCTGAAGCCCGAGATATCGGGCGATCGTGGATGCACTCGCTTCAAGCGGGACAGGCTTGTTTTTCAGAGAACTCTTGGTGCAGACCCCGTATTCCGGTGCGAAACCGTCTTCGAAATACATCTGCTGGAACACCGCGAACTTGAGCTGGTGGGACGTGGAGTCCACAATGAAGCGTTTGGATGCAGGGAGTATCCCCTCATCAAGCGCCTTCTTCAGCCCTGCGACCGATTCCCCCCCCTGGGTGCACACCACGTGTCCGTTGCGGTTTGCCCTGAGCATGCCCTCCATGATCTCGGTCTCGGTCACGGACACTACATGGAACCGGTCGTCGAAATGCTCCTGTACGAGCTTCCTGACCTTGGGGAACGATACCGGATCGCCGATCATCGCAGCCTGGGCCACCGACGGGGTGACCCTGAGCGGTGTGTATGTCCCGGATGCCCGCCAGCGGGCGATGGGGTCGGCGTGATGGCTCTGGACGCCGAGTATCGTCGGCAGGACCGGGATGATGCCGAGCTCGTGCAGGTCGATGAACCCTTCCATGACCGCGGTGATATTGCCGGCATTGCCGATGGGCACGACTACGACGAGGTCGCTCGTGTCCCAGTCGAGCTGCTGTGCGATCTCATAGGCGTACGACTTCTGCCCGAGGATCCGCACCGGATTCTTGGAGTTTAGCAGAAAGACGTGATAATCCTGGGCGAGCTCCTCGACCACCCGCATGCAGTCGTCGAACACCCCGGGCATCTCGATCACGATCGCGCCTGAGCCGAGCGGCTGGGAGAGCTGCTGGGGAGTGACCCTGCCCTGGGGCAGGAGAACGACCGCCTGCACCTTGGACTTGGGCAGATAGCTCAGATAGAGCGCGGCGGCGGCCGAGGTGTCGCCGGTGGAGGCGCAGATGCCGAGCACGTGGTCCAGGTTTCTGGCGCGGATGACATGGTTCAGGAAGCTGATGGCGGAGGCCATCCCGCGGTCCTTGAAACTTGCCGACGGGTTGAGCCCGTCGTTCTTGACGAGAAAAGGCGCCCCCACCCAGGAGCTCATCTCCTCGTTCGCCCTCACCACAGGCGTCTGGCCCTCACCGAGGTAGATGATGTCGTTCAGAGGCACGATGGGAAGGATCAGCTCGTGAAACCGGAACACGCCCGAAAGCTCCGGCTTGTTCGTGCTCCTGCGGGAATCGAAAATCTCTTTCCACTTTTCCGCGGGTGTTTCCTTGAGCTTGTGGAAGTGGGTGTTCTCTATCTTCAGCAACGACCTGCACTCGGGGCAGGTGTAGACAAAATCGTAGATATCGTAGCGCCTTGAGCACCCGATGCACGTATACGCCAGATTCCCCTGCACCTCAGGCATGTGTGGGTCGTTCATCTCCGTCTCACCATCGCTCTTTCGGCCTACGCGTAAAAGAGCGTGTCGTCACTCTTTCCAAGGCTCGTCAATGTATAATAGGCTATTGACTTTTTCAACACTTTTTTGGCATCTTAACCCTCTATTTCCGCCAGGAGGACGGGCCATGGAGACC